>QFCE01001087.1_pt1 | contig 90403 bp, 69 predicted proteins | sample 5346091 | NCBI WGS metagenome assembly QFCE01 (sample SAMN09062252, study PRJNA434731) | Human gut metagenome, whole genome shotgun sequencing project. | isolation source: stool timepoint A chromium assembly | host: Homo sapiens | collected 2015
TTCGTCTGCGCAGGTATTCGGACACGGAAACACCATAAAAGCGCGAAAATGCACGCTTGAACGAATAATCGTTTTCGTAGCCCACGGCGCGCGCCGCCGCCGCCAATGTGATTTTTTTATTTTCCAGCATCTCGCAGGCCAGTTCCATCCGGCCGCTGAGCAGGAAATCGTAAAAATTAATGCCGCACACACGCTTGAACAGCTTCGAAACCGCGGAGACTGAAAGGTTGAACCGGTCTCCAAGGTCCTTAAGAGAAAGATCCGGGTCCGTCAGATGCTCCTTAACGTATTCCACGACCTGCTGCTCCGTATCCCCAGCCTGCTGAGACGCTGTTTTCTCCGCACAGAACAGCGCATTCACCCGGTACAGCGCCCCCCACATGCCGTCATCCGTCTGTGCGCTGCTGACAGCGTCAAACTCAGCGGCATAGCGTGCGGGCTGCGGGTCGAACTCATGGATGATGCGCGAATACGTCTGCGCCAGCATCAGCACCAAACGCCGCATGTTCTGCTGAGACACGCCCCTGCGCTCGTTTTCAGCGCGTATCTCGCCCAGGATCGTCTCCGCCATCGCCTGCTGGCCCGCTTTCGCACGGTTGATGAGCTGAAGCTCCCACTCGACGGGATAATAGATCCCCCGGTCGGGAGATGTAAGGCACGCGCCGTCGGACAGACGTGCAGAAAGCTGCTCCGCCGCTGCATAATAAGATTTACTAATGCCCAAAACGCCCTCCTCCAAGCTGCCGCAGGCGATAAAAGGCATCGTTTCCGTGTGCTCCTGATACGAGAGCGCGACCCGCTGCGCCAGCGTCTGCGGGCACACCTCATCCGGCCCTCCCGGTGCGACAATGGCCGCCAGACGCGTCCTGGAAAGTTCCGTGATCTCATACAAAAGGTCAAAGGATGAAAGAGCCTCTTCCAGCGGCATCACACCGTGGCTTCTTTCTCTTTCTTCCACCAGCAGCACAAGATGGGACATCGAATCTGAAAAGCCGATGTCGAACTCCCGCATTTTTTCCGCAGCCTCCGCCGCATCGAAATACCCCTGCAGCAGCCGGCGCAGAAAATTGCTCCGCGCGGTGGCGCGGTAACGCTCTGCCATATGCAGCACATTTTCCCGTTCCGCAGCCAGCTGGCACAGCGATTCCTCAATGATCGCATATTCATCCCCCGCATGCACCGGCGCGGGAAGGCGGTGTGCCGCGCTGTCTGCCAGCCGCTTGAGCGGGGTGTAGGTCAGCTTTGTAAGCAGCCACGCCAGATTCACCGTCAGCAGCACTGAAATAAGCACCAGCACGGCGATAAACCAGACGCTTCGTGTCCGTACCAGCGGCACGGCGGAAAAGCCGGACGTGATATCCACCGGGAAACATACGGAGCGGTAAGTATAATCAGCCTCTGCGGCCCTGGCCGTGAAGGATATCCCCGCCAGCTCTCTGTCCGCGCCGCGGATAGAAAGGGAGAGCATATCGTCCGTGCGCAGCAATGCGATCTGGTTGCGGATGGCGGAGCGGTCCAGTTCCACCAGCAGAAAGCTCCGCATGGGACGATTGTACTCCATCGCCTCTGCAAAGAACAGCCGGGACGCCGCGCCGCCCGTCATGCCGAGCTGCGCGCCGCACACCAGGCCGCTGTTTTCCGGCAGGCTCAAACGCTCGTACACCACAGCGCTCTCCAGCGGCGTCTGCCCTTTTTCCAGCGAAAATGTGCGGAAGAAGTCTGCCGTATCATAAAAGCCGGCGGAGGAATACACCTCCTCCTTTTCGGGAAAGACCACAGACAATTGCCGGATCACGCCGCTGGCCGCGGTATAGCCGCGCAGGTCTCCGCAGATGGCCAGTTTCTCGCGCAGGCCGAACTCTTCGTCATACAGCCCCGCGGCCGCACCGCGCCGCTTTACCCACTGCGTCTCGGACAGCTGCTGCCCAAGGCCCTGAACGCGCTTGAACTCCGCATCCAGTGTGCGGGCCGCAAGCTCGGCGGTATGGGCCTGGCGGGCGGCGTCCTCGCGCTGCTGTGCGCGGAAGGTGGAGACGGCCAGCACCCCCGCCAGGATGACCACCGGCACAAGGCATATGAACACATAGGAAAAGAAGATGCGCTGCACCGTGGAAAGCCTGTGCCGCACGGCCGGCTTTTTCTTCATCGTGTGCGCCCCCCTCCCCGGCGGGCGCGTGCGGCCCGCCACAGACAAATCACTTCAAAACGGCAGCTCCAGTATATCAAAACACGCGCCGTTTGAAAAGCGTGCCGCCTGTGCTCCCTGTGGGGAAAAAGCAAGCTGCCAAGCCGTTTTCCAGTGCTTGCGCATCTTTTTTTGACAAAATCGCAAAATTGGAAATCGCTGCGCCGGCCCGGCAAAACATGCCGCAAAAGCCCCGCTTTTTCAAAAAAGCGCACGGCTTCAAATTTGGTTCGTTGCAAACGCGGCCCGGCGCGGTTATGCTGAAAGCACAGCCCCGGACGGCTTTTCCGCCGGACACAGGACAAAACGGCAACATGTGATCGAGAGGATGTGGCACATTGACAACCATTTGCAAAAAACGCGGCGCGCCGCGGCAGAGCCTCGCGAACCGGATCGGCCGCAGGCGGCTGCGGGAGAGCGGTGAGCTCTATCTCATCATGCTGCCGGTGCTGGTGATGATCTTTATCTTTTTTTATATGCCCATGTTCGGCGTTGTCATCGCTTTTCAGGATTACGTCCCCGGCGACCCCTTCTTCGCGTTTGACGGCTCTACAAAATGGGTGGGCCTGCAGCATTTTAAAACGTTCTTTTCTTCCATCTATTTTCCGCGCCTGTTAAAAAACACGCTCACGCTCAGCCTGATGAACCTCGCGTTCGGCTTCTGGGTCCCCATAGCGTTCGCGCTGCTGCTCAACGAGGTAACGCACCTACGCTACAAAAAGCTGGTGCAGACAGCCAGCTATATGCCCTATTTCATCTCCATGGTAGTGGCCGCGGGCATGGTGGTCTCCTTTATTGAAAAGGACGGCCTTGTGAACCAGATCATCACGCTGCTGGGCGGCGACCCCGTCTCCTTCCGCACCGACCCGAAATGGTTCCCTGTTGTATACACGGTCACGAACATCTGGAAGAGCTTCGGGTGGAACAGCATCCTCTATCTCTCCGCCATGGCCTCCATCGACCCGGCGCTTTACGAATCGGCGCGGCTGGACGGCGCGAACCGCTGGCAGCAGGCACTGCACATCACGCTGCCGATGATCGCCCCCACAATCGCCATCATGCTCATCTTCGCGGTGGGCGACATCATGAGCTCCAACACCGACCTGATCCTGCTTTTGTACAACAACGCCACCATGAAGACCGCCGACGTGTTCGGCACCTACGTTTACCGCGAGGGTCTGCTCACGGGCAAGACCAGCCTTGGCACCGCCATCGGCCTGTTCGCCTCCACGGTGAATCTGATCCTTGTTTTCATCGCCAACAAATGCAGCAATAAAATCTCCGGCGATGGACTGTTCTGAAAACGAAAAGGAGGCTTACCGCCATGCTCCGACAAAAACACGGCATCCGCGAAGGCTCCCGCCTGGCGAGCATGCTCATTTACCTCGCCACCGGGCTGTGCTGCATCGTCACCGTGTACCCCATGTACTATGTGCTCATCCGCTCTGTCAGCGCGCCCGAGCACGCGCTTGCGGGCGACATGCTGCTGTTCCCCAAAGGGTTTGACCTTAACTCCTACCGCGTCATCCTTTCCGACACGACTCTGTGGCGCGCCTACGGCAATACGCTTTTGTACGTTGTCGTCACCACGCTGCTGATGCTCCTGTTCTGCACATTGTGCGCGTATCCCCTGTGCATGCCCGGGCTTTTGGGCAAAAAGGCCGTTGTCACCTACCTGCTCGTTCCCATGTATTTTTCGGGCGGGCTGATCCCCACGTTCCTTGTAATGAACCGCCTTGGCCTGTACAACAACATCTGGGCCGTCATCCTGCCTGGGTCTCTGAGCATCTGGAACATCATTCTTGCACGCACGTATTTCGCCTCTATCCCGGACACCATCCGGGAATCCGCAGCCATCGACGGCGCCAGTCACTTCACCATTCTGCTGCGCATCTATACGCCGCTGGCAAAGCCCATCCTGGCCGTCATTTCCATCTACACCATCGTCATCACCTGGAACAGCTGGTTCAACGCGCTGGTCTATCTGCCCGACACCGCGCTGCAGCCCCTGCAGCTCTACCTGCGCCGGGTGCTGCTGGAAAACACCGTGGATCTGACAAAGCTGCCCATGAACGAAGTGGCCGAGGCCGTGCGCCGTTCACTTTCCAACGTGCAGCTCAAATATGCGATGATTATTTTCACCACATTGCCCGTACTGTTTGCCTACCCCTTCTTCCAAAAGCATTTTGTAAAGGGCATCATGGTCGGCTCATTGAAGGGCTGACTCTCTTCAAGGCAGATTTCGCCCCGACGCCTCGGGTCGAAGTATGATAAAATGTCATCAAACAGGAGGAACGACATGAAACATCTGAAAAAACTTACCGCACTATTCCTTGCGGCGGCGCTTGCGCTTTCCATGGCCGCCTGCGGCGGCGCATCGTCCGCCCCGGCTTCCGGCCCTGCATCCGCCGGGGACGGCGCCCGGCGTCTGACGATGCTTGTGCCCAACAACACGAACCAGTACATCAAATTCGACGAGCGCGAGGACTACCCTGTCTGGCAGGAGCTGAAAGCCCTGTTTGCACAAAAGGGCCTGGAGCTGGAATTTGAGGTCGTCCCAGCGGACCAGTACCCCACAACACTTCAAACGCGCATCGCCTCCGGCACCGATCTGCCGGACATCGTATGTCTGACGCCGTTTGACGACGCCGCCGCGATGGACCTTGCCAACAAGGGCACCATCCAGCCCATCAACACCATCATGGACGAGTACGGCGACGGCACCTTCAACCGCTTCATTCACGAAAAATATCCGTTCATGGCACAGCTCACCACCGCGCCGGACGGCAATATCTACTGGTACACCAGCGTTCAGGCACAGACCTACGAAGACAAGCCCGCCCCCACCTGCCGCGTCATCAACATCCGCAAGGACTGGTTGGAGAAGCTCGGTCTGGAAGCGCCTGAAACCGCCGAGGAGTTCATCTCTGTGATGAAAGCGTTTCAGGAAAATGACATGAACGGCAACGGCGCAGCGGACGAGATCGTCACCGTGGATACCTCCGGAGATTTCTTCATGACGGGCATCGCCCAGTGGTTCGGCGTAGGCAATTACCTCACTTCTGTGGACGTAAAAAACAACAAGATCGTCTCGCCCTGGTACCAGGACGGTATCAAAGACTACTTGAAGTACATGAACCGCCTTGTGGAGGAGGGCCTGATGGACCCGGACCTCATCGGCGCCACCTACGAACAGACGAGCCAGCGCATGGCCGAAAACAAAGTGGGCGCCACGTTCGATTACTGCATGCAGATGTGGCTGGAGCCTTCCGTCAACGCTGAAAACGTTGAATTTTTGCCCATTGCGAACCTGGAGACCGGGTACGAGCCGTACATTGTCATTGAGCCGTCGTTCTTCTCCTGGCAGAAATGGGCCGTTACGAAAGACTGCAAGGACCCCGAGGCCGTAGCCGCGCTGCTGGACGTGCTGTATTCCGACCGGTATGAAGAGCTGTCCGCCTGGGGCATCGAGGGCGAAACGTACGAAGTCGTGGACGGCCGGCGCCAGCTCATGGAGGGCATCGGCGGCGCGTACTGGGAGCAGAACGCGAAGGACCGCAAAACCCCCGGCGGCTCGCTGTGGAGCGGCTGCGTATTCCCCACCGTTTCCCTGTACACAATGGAATCCCAGTTCACCTCCCGCCCCGAGCACAAAAACGAATTTCAAAAGAGCGTGGTCTTCCAGGACGCGGTTTATCCGGATGCCAAATACTGCTACATGGCCATTGCCACCGATGAGCAGAACGCGCGCAAGGCTGCTCTGACGACAGACCTTTCCACCTATTCCAGCGAGCTTGTGACCGATTTCATCCTGGGACGCGCCAGCTTTGACGATTGGGACCAGTATATTGCCCAGATGCAGGAGCTGGGGCTGGACGAGCTGATCGAGATCGAACAGTCTCAGTATGACAAATTCCTGGAGCTTTCCAAATAGACCGCTTCGCACGCTGACGCGGCATGCTGTGGAGGCCGATGCGCGCATCGGTCTCCCTATTTTTTTACAAATCCCGCATCAAACAGAAAAGGTGGTACTCTTATGGAATATATTCTGCGCGTTGCCGTGCACGAAGATGCCTGGCAGCGCCAGCTCGGTGAGCTGCTGGAGCTTTGCGCCCGCACGCCCATCCGCGAGGTGATGCTGATGGAGGAATCGCATCAAATCCTCACCTCCCCGTTCCCACGGAAAAAGCACGAGCGCATGGCTGCTGTCTACGCCTGTATGGCCGAAGCATTTGCCGCGGCGGGCGTGCGGCACAGTGTAAACCTCGTCACCTGCGCTGGGCACGGCGACAACCGTGTGCCCGCCCGCCTTATGCTTCCCTTCCAGCGCTTTGTGGGGGAGGACCTTGCGCCCGCGCACGCAGTATACTGCATCGCCGATGAGGCGTGGGTGGAATATACGGCGCAGATCAGCGCCCTGTACGCATCCACCCGGCCCGCGCGGCTGATGCTGGACGACGATTTCCGCTCGCTGAACCACACGGCTCCATACGGCTGCTTTTGCGAAACCCACGCCCGCCTTGTTTCCCGGGAGCTTGGGTACGACGTCACGCCCCTCCGTCTGCGGGACGCGGCCTGCGGCCTCGGCCCCGATGCCGGAGAGGTAAAAGCCGCGTGGATGCGGGTGAACTTTGCCGCCCAGCTGCGGGCCGCAAAAGCGGTGGAGCGGGCTGTGCACGCCGTCTCGCCCAAGACGCAGGTGGGGCTGATGAACTCCGGCGAGCCGGCGCATTCGGTGCAGGGGCGCGACATGGACGCGCTGCTCCGCGCCTTTTCCGGGGGCGGGCAATGCCTTTCCCGCCCGCTGGGCGGCGCATACAGCGACGCGCTGCACACCGGCGCCGTGGAAATGCTTACGGGCATGTCTCTGAGCATGGCCGCTGTACACAGCAGTACCTTCTGGGCCAGCGAGGTGGAAAACTACCCCAATACGCCTTACACAAAAAGCGCTGCCGTCACGCAGCTGCAGATGCAGCTCCACGCGCTTGCGGGCGCGGACGGCCTGACGCTGAACCTGCACGATTACCTTGCCACACCGCTGCCGCTGCAGCGCGAATACGCGGAGATGGTGTGCAAAGCAGCGCCTGCGGTGGAGGCCGTTCAGCAGCTGCGCAGGGGCAAGACGATGCGCGGCGTGGGCCTGCCCTGGCGCGGGGACGCGGCGCTGCACCGCCAAAACCGTGCGCACACCCCCGACGGCATGCTGCCCGCCCGGCCGCTGGACGCGGTGCTTCCGCTGCTGGGCGTTCCCGTACAGTTCACGCCCGCCGCCACCAACGTTCTGCTGGGCGACGACGTGCTGTGCTATAAGAAAGCGGAGCTGGAAGCCTTCCTGCGCGGAGGACTGATGGTGGACAACATCGCCGCCGAACACCTGTGCGCCATGGGCTTCGCACCGCTGCTGGGCTGCGCGCCGGACGGCCGCATCGAGGGGCCCTGCGTGGAACAGATCTCCTCCGCAGAATATGCCCGCCAGTGGGCGGGCACGCTGCTGTGCACCGATTGGGAGGCCGTGCGCCGGGAGGGCGCGTGGATCACACGCTTCGCGGCGGCGGCCGGCGCGCAGGAGATCTGCCGCCTGCTGGATGAGGAAAAGCAATACCTCGCCCCCGCCCTCATCCGCTTTGAAAACGCATTGGGCGGCATTGTCTGCGTGCTGGCCGCGCCGGTGCGCACGCTGGGCTGGCTGTGCCGCGGCCGCGCCGCGCTGCTGCGCGGCCTGCTGCGCGGGATGCCGGGCTGCGCGGAGCTGCCCTTTGTGGAAGGGGACGCGAACCTCGCCCCCTTTTATTACGAGGACGCACAGGGCGGCGGCCTGCTGGGCCTTGTAAACTGCGGCCTGGACGATGCCCGCGCCGTGCTGCCGGACGGCCTGCGCCTTGAAAATGCATTGGACGGCACAGATGCGGAACCGCTGCGCCTGTCCCCGGTGAGCGTAAAATTTTACCGGACGTGTCCTCAGCAGCGCCGGAACAAGGAGGATATGCCATGAAGCTTACCTATCTGGGCACAGCCGCAGCCGAGGGCTGGCCTGCGGCTTTCTGCAACTGTGACGGCTGCCGCGCGGCGCGGCGGCTGGGCGGCAGGAACATCCGCACGCGCTCCCAGGCGCTGGTGGACGACGCGCTGCTGCTGGACTTCCCCTGCGACGCCTGGCTGCACGCGCTGCGGCAGGGGCTGGACTTCTCCGCCGTGCGCTGGCTGCTCGTCACCCATTCTCACACCGACCACTTTTACCCCGCCGAGCTTGTCAACCGCGGCGGATGCTATTCCCACGGCATGAAAAGCCCTACGCTGGATATCTTCTGCAACGAGGCCGTGCGGGATTACTTCTACAAGGCCGCCGGGCATGAGCTTGTGCCCGACGTGGAGCAGCGCCTGCGGTTTCATATCGTGCGGCCCTTTGAATGCGTTTCTGCCGGGCCATATCGTGTAACGCCGCTTCCCGCAAAGCACATGGACACCGAGCAGGCGCTGTTTTACTTAATCGAGCGGGAGGGCCGCAGCCTTCTGTACGCCCACGATACCGGCCGGTTCTATCCGGAGGTGTATGAATTTCTGGCAGGGCGCGCCGCACCGCTGAGCGCCGTCAGCCTGGACTCCACAAGCGGCCGTTTTGAAAACGGAGAGAACGACGGCCATATGGGCCTGCCCGACGCGGCCGCCGTGCGGCTTCGGCTTCTTGAAGCCGGCGCGGCGGGCCCGAATACACATTTCATCGCGAACCATTTTTCCCACAACGGCGGCTGGCTGCACGATGAATTCGCCCGGAACGCGGCCCCCTATCAAATCGAGCCCGCCTACGACGGCATGACGGTGGAGCTGTGAACCGCCCGGCGGGCATCCAAACGGAGGACGGCTATGGAAAATGTTCCAAATGAGATTCTTCGCACCCCGGACTGGCTGGTCGACCACCGCGGCGGCAGGCTCAGACGCCTGCACGCCCGCTTTGGCGGCGCGCTCTGCGGGGTCCCTATGCGCCGGGACGCCTATGCGGGCATGTGCTGGCTGATAGACGGAGCCGAGGTGCCGCTGTCGGCCGTGCGGCGCAGCGGGCGGCCCGTTTACACCGGCCGCTTTTCGGCAAACGGGCTCGCGCTTGCGCTGTCGCTTTCCTACGCGGCGGACAAAGCGGGACGGCTCACGGTTTCCGCAGCCTTGCAGAACGAGGCGGACACCGCCACGCCGCCCTTCCGGGCGAGCCTGCGGCTGGGCTTCGATACATTTCTGGCACAGTATCCCGATTACAACGATCAGCTTTTCCCCACACTGCTCCGCTGTGAAAAAACGCACCTGTGGGGTTATTTTTCTTCGCCCTCGGGCAGACTGCTGGCCCTGTTCACCGACGCGCCCACGGCGTCCTACACGCTGGATTATGAAAAAAACGCACAGGGGATCTTCACGGCCTCGCTGGATCTCCTCCAGCCGGGACGGCTGCCCGCCCGGCATCCCCAGGGCCTTGACAGGCTTTCCGCCGGCGAAAAAAAGACCTGGCACGTCACGCTTCTGCCCGTGGGGCCGCTTTATGGCATTGGAGCCATCAAACCCGCCATTGCCGCAGCGTCGCTTCTGCCGGTGCTGCACGCCGGCCGCTATACGCTCGCCGCGGACGAGGCGTGCCGCGTGACCGTCTTTTCCCGTTCGCCCCTGCCGGAAAATACGCTGACACTGAACGGCCCCGACGGCGGGACGCGGCGTTTGCCGCTTGAGCCGGACAAGCCGGGCGTCTACCGCGCGCTGTTCCGCGCCGCAGGAGCCGCCCCCGGCCTTTATACGGCCCGTGTGCGCAATGCGGCGGGGTATGAGGCCGAAATGTGCCTCTTTGTGCGCCGCCCCTGGTCATGGTACATCCAAGCGGCCCGCAAGGCCGCTGCCGACGCGCCGCAGAAGGCCTCCACGCACGCGGAGAGCTGGTACGGCTTTTATTCTGCCTACACCGCGCGGAGGTATTTCCCCGACGCCGTGCTCGACGGCAGGCTCGAACGGCGCTTTCATGAGGTATACCCGCTTCTGTACCAAAGCGGGACCGGGCTTCCTCTTGTACAGGAGGACAGAATTCAGAACCACTCGTCCATGCTGGGTATTTTTGTCTGCCGGTATGCATGCACAGCGGACATTGCAGACCTGGAGCAGGCGCACCGCCTGGCGGAGCTCGTGCTTCGTTTTCAGCGGGAGGACGGCGGGTTCTATAAGGGGGATACGGATTATACCTCCGTCATCTACCCTGCAAAATCCATCATGGAGCTTGTCCGGGCACAGCTGGCCCGCGCCGAAGACGCCCGCATTCCGCCCGAAGACCGGGCGCTGTGGCGCGGGCGGGCCGAGCGGCATATGGCGGCGCTGCACCGCGCCATGGAGCACCTTGTCGGGCTGGACGGGAATTTTCAAACGGAGGGCGCTACCGCGTCCTGCTACGAAGACGGGGCGAATTCATGCTCGGCCGCACAGCTGAGCGAATTCGCGCTGATGCTTGCGGAAGACAGCCCCGACAGGGAGCGCTATACCGAGGCCGCCCGCCGGATTCTGGAAAAGCACGCCTCCCACGAGCAGGCGCTTGTCCCGGATTGCCGGATGGCGGGCGGCACGCTGCGCTTTTGGGAGGCGCAATACGATGTGGAGATGGGCGGCACGCCTTCGGCGCCCCGTGCCCAAATGATGAATTCACCCCACGGCTGGTCGGCCTGGAATATCTACGGCCTGTTCCACCTGTATGAGCTCACGGGCGAAGTGCGATATCTGGAGCGCGGCATGAACGCCATGGGCGCCTGCGCACAGCTGATGGGGCTTGACGGCACACTGCGCTGGGCGTTCGTGCCCGACCCCCAGCGGCAGACACGTGTTTTTGTAAAGGATGAAGCCGCCGCGGCGCAGGGCCGGGTGGCGGGCAGACATGCGGAGCGCACCATCGGCGAGGAATACGTGCCGATGATCAGCAGCTGGTGGACCGCGCCGCCGCATACGCAGGTCTCCGGCTACACCGCCATGGGCGGCGCGGTGACGCAGGGCGCCGCCTGCGACAACGATGTGCATGAGGTATTCAAGGCCATGGGCGAGCTTGTCCTCACCAAAGCATATATCGCAGAGACCGGGGACGGCCATTTTGAATGCTACAACGCTTCCTGCACCCCGGACGGCGAGGGCCTTGTGGTCACCCCGGCGGAAGATGTGGTCTCGCAGGTGAGCGTGCGGCTGACGCGGGAACGCGCCGTCGCCGTCCGCTTTTCCTCCGGGATGACGGCCGGGACAGTCACTCCGGGAAAACCCCGGTGGATCTGCGCAGCGGAGCGTCCGGCGCGCGCTTATAAACCGGGGCGGCCCCCGCGCCGGAAGCCGAACAATGAAAAGACGGAGGCAGATCCTTGAACAACGCCACTTATCCCGCAAAAATCACCGGGCTGCGCCGGCAGCACCTGTTTTTCGCGCTGTGCTGGACAGCCTATTTCAGCACTTATATCGGCCGTCTCAACTTCACGGCCAGCCTGGCTGCAATCTCTGCGGCAGCGAGCTTTTCACAAAGCGAGCTGGGCCTCGTGAGCAGCGGTTTTTTTGTCGGATACGGTATTTTCCAGCTCGTCTGGGGATTTGCCGGCGACAGGCTGGACCCCGTGCGCATGGTGTTTTCCGGTGTGCTGTGCTCCGGCCTGCTGAACCTCGCCATGGCCTGCGCTTCTTCCCCCGGCCTTATGGCTGTAATTTGGACACTGAACGGCGCGGCACAGTCCGCTGTGTGGTCTCCGCTTCTGCGTCTCACTGTCGAACGCCTGCCCGGTGTAGAGGCCATGCGCGCCAGCGTGCGCTACTCCACGACGGTGCCCTTCGGCACGCTGGCGGCTTATGGGCTGGCGGCACTCTGTTCCGCAATGGGCTGCTGGCGCGCGGTGTTCGCCGCGGCAGGGCTGTTCCTCACAGCCACCGCGCTGTGCTGGCTGCGCGGGATGCGTGTTCTGGCGCCTCCGCTGCCCGCCGCACCCGCCCGCAGCGCCGCGCGCGCGGCAGCCCGCCCCCTGCCCCATCGTCTTCCGGCCGTGCTGGCGCTCATCTGCCTTGCGGCTCTGGCAAGCGGAATGATCCGCGACGGCATCCAGACCTGGACGCCAACATACCTCCATGACATTTACGGGCTGGACAACACCTTCGCCATCGTGCTCACTTTCACGCTTCCCCTTGTGAACCTGTGCGGCGTATACATGGGCAAATGGGCAAACGACCATATATTTCACAGCGAAGCCGTCACGGCCGCAGCGGCGTTTCTGGCCGCATGCGCCCTTCTGGCGGCTCCTGCCGTGGGCGTGCGGCTGCCGCTCTGGGCCTGTCTGGCGCTGCTGGGCCTGTGCGCCGCGCTGATGCTGGCCGCAAACACCATGCTTGTCACTCTGGTGCCCCTGCGGCTGCAAAGCACGGGGCGCATCAGTGCGCTGAGCGGGCTGCTCAACTCTGCCACCTACGCAGGCAGCACGCTTTCAGGCTACGGCATGGGCCTGCTGCTGGAGCGCTCCGGCTGGCCTGCGGCGCTGCTGGGCCTCTGCGCAGGGGCGCTGGCAGCCTCTCTTTTGTGTGCGGCCGCGGCACGTGGATGGAAGCGCCTGCGCGGATAAGCCTGTATCCTTCGCCGGAGAGGGTCTTCTCTGTTTTCAAGCACCACAAAAATTCAAGCGCGGCACGAACCAAATCGCCAAAGAACGTCATTATAGCATACTGTCAAAAAAGGCAAAGAAGTAAAAGAAAAGTCCGGAAAAAAACTGGCGGCGGCAAAGCCATGCATCTTTGCGCAGCAAAGTGCAGGCCACGCGGCGAATGCCTCCAAAAAAGGGGTGGCGACCGTGCCCGCAGACACGTATCGGAGCGGTGCGAAGCCTCCCTTGGGGATAACCGCGCTGAAAGCGCGGCTCTTAGCGCGCAGACACCCTTTTTTCATTTAAAGTGACCCCGCGGGGCCAGTGCCGAGATGTGTAGAGCGAAGCGACCGCCGAAGCCCGCCGTGCGCGGCAAACGGGTCCGAAGGCCCTGTTCGCAGGCAGCTTGGTGAAAAAGCTGCCATTACATAAAAAAGGAGAGGAATCATGAAACAGCATCATCCCTTGCTGCGGCGCATGCTGTGCGCCGCTCTGGCCCTTGCCGTTGCGTGCATGGGCACGCCCGCCCTGGCCAAAAGCATCCCTGCCCTCGACCCTGAAATGACCGTCAATTCCAGCCACGCCATTTATTACGGCAGCGAAGCCAGCCTCGCGGATGGTGTATACGGCGCGCAGGAAAATGTGGACGGCGAGGGCTGGGTCTACGTGCAGACGGCTGCCGACGGCACGGACAACCATGTCGTATTCACCGTAGACCTGCACGAAACCCGCACTGTGTACGCCTCCGGCATCGGTACCATCGTCAACGGCTGGGCGGAAAAGATGGAAAACCTCACGCTCTCCGCCTCTGAAAACGGTACGGATTATACCCCGCTTGCCGCCTTCGACAATGCGGAGCTGGCTGCCGAGTGGGGCCACCGCCACGAATGGGCCTGCCCGGAGGGCGCACCTGTCACAGCGCGGTATCTGCGCTATGAATTTGATATCGCGACGTCCCAGATCACCGACGGCGCCGTCCATTACGTCTGCGTGGATGAGATCGACGTGCGCACCGAAGCCGATACGCCCGAGCCTCCGCCCGTGGTGGACCCGGACCCGGGCGACTGCGTAAACCTTGCCGCCGGACGCCCGTATACCAGCGCGTGGGCAGCCTCCGGCAGCTACGCGGATGACGGCGGGCAGCTCACGGACGGTGTTTACAGCCGTGCGCTTTCCTGCAAAGCGCCGGAATGGGTCGGTTATTACAATGAGGTGCAGGACGGCTTTGAATTCATCGTAGATCTGGGAGAATCCAAACGCTTTGAACAGGTCAAGATGAATTTTCTTCGCGAGGAAGGCTCCGGCATCCCGACGCCGTATTCCGTGCGCATCGAGCTTTCCGACGACAGCGCAAGCTGGCGCACACTGACCCAAACGGATGTCGCCCCAATCATCGAGGGCAGCGGCATCAAGCGCTTCGTCTACACCGTGCCCCAGGAAAAATGCCCCGAGGCGCAGGCCCGGTATGTAAAACTGCACATCAATTTCCAGATCTGGCTGTTCATCGACGAGATCGAGATATTCGACCGTGAAACGCCCGACCAGGGCACCGACGTACCGCCGGACGACCTGCCCAGCGTGGATCTGGCCGACGGCCTTGCTTTGGAATGTCCGCGCGAGCTGCTGTACGGCGCGCCCGCCACGATCCTGACGGACAGTGTGACGGCAGGCCCTGCCTGGAACGACTCCGACTGGCTGAGCTTCAACGGCACAAATCCCGCCGCACCGGACGCCAACCGCACAGCGATGGTATATGACCTCGGCGGCAAAAAATCCGTGTCTGAAATCCGTCTGCGCGCTCTTTATGATACCGCCAACGGCGTTTTTCTGCCCCGCGGCCTGAAACTGGAGGTCTCGGACAATAAAGCAAAATGGGTGACGCTCAAGAGTTTCGGGCCTGCCCCGTTTTCCGTAACCGACCCCGGTGTGGGCGAATATGTGTGGAACGGCTCAACGGACGCGTTCATCTCCACAACGGAAAACGCCGATATGGTCTATTTTCAATATCTGCGCATCTCGTTCGACTGTTCGGGCGTATGGACGGCGTTCGACGATCTGACTGTCATGGGCAAAAACGGAAAATGCACAACAGCCGGCACGCTGGTCGGCACACCGGACGGCCCGCAGAATCTTGCGCTGGACAAGCCCTATACAGTCTCCCACGCCGCGCCGGACGCCTACGGCGACACAGACGGCAAGGAGCTGACGGACGCATCCTTCGGCAGCACGGACATGTATGACGCCGCCTGGCAGGGACATTCGGGCGAATGGCCGCTGCGCACCGCAGTCGTGGACCTGGGCCAAATCTGTGCGGTGGAGCAGGTGAGCATGAATTTCCTGCAAAAAAGCGGCTCCGGCATCTGCCTGCCCTCGCGCTTTTCTGTGTATGTTTCCTCCGACGGACTCACCTGGGCCGCGCTGTATGATGAAAAAACCTCCGCAGCGGCAGACGGCGTGCACACGCTGCAATGGCTGGGCGGCGCGGGCCAGCCCGGCAGCAAAACAGACGCCGCCCGCGTGGCCGCGCGGTATGTGCGCGTGGACGCGGAGCTGAACGGCTGGCTGTTTTTCGACGAACTGGAGGTCTTGGGCCAGACGCAAGCCGGAGATTCGGTGACCCTGCCTCAGGACGCGGACTTTGAAGGCGCGTTCCTTTTGTCCGGGCCGCAGACAGGCGGCATCCGGGACATGGTGCTGATGTACAACGGGCCCTACAAGGATTACGGTGGCAACCCCGGTTACGGCAACTGGAGCAAGGCGGACTGCAAGCCCTATGCAGCCTATGTGGATGAAAGCGGGCGCGCCCAGGATGTGATGTTTGACAGCGCATTGTTCCTGGCACAGTCCTCGCCTGAGACAGGGCATCTGTTCATTGAGAGCAGCGACTACGGCGCAACGCCCAGCAACCTGGCCGACTGGCAGAACTACATTTCCAAGACCATCGACCGCGGCGGCGACATGGACGCGCTGGATGCCGCTGTGGCAGAAACAGCCGCCGAGCTGGGGCGTCCGGGGCTTAAAATGAAAGTGACCGTTATGGTCCCCTTCCCCGACGCGCTGTGCACAGATTTCGGCATGCTTGACGGCGCGGCGCTGAATCTCTCCGGGGAGGCAGACGCGCAGAAAGCACTGAACTGGTATCTTGCAGAAGCACTGCGACGTTTTGAAGCGGCGGATTATAAAAACCTGGAATTTGCGGGCTTTTACTGGATGCATGAAACAAACTACCGCAGTTCACTCATCCGTTATGCATCCGAAAAGGCGCAGACGCTGGGATATCCCATGCTTTGGATTCCCTTTTACAATGCCAGCGGCTGGAACCGCGGCGGGGATATGGGGCTCTCCGCCGTCGCTCTGCAGCCCAACCATTTCTTCCCCTCGGGCGGCCCCTCGCAGGACCGTATCCGCGACGCGGCAGCACTTGCCAAAATGTACGGTCTAGGTATGGAGCTGGAAATGGACGACCGCGTTTTCAACGATCTGGATAAATACAACAAATATCTGGATTACCTGAACGGCGGCGTGAAATATGGTTTCATCGGGCCCAACAGCCGCGTATACCGAAACTGGTACAACGGCATCAAAACGCTGCTGGAAGCGTCCACGGGAGTAAACCCTTATACCGGCAAAGCCGACCCCGTGGCCCGTGCGCTGTATGACTTTACCTATCAGGCCATTCGGGGCACCTATTCCCCCCAGCCGTACCGCACCTCTCTGGAGCCGGATGTGAGCTCTGACGACAGCTCCGGCGGCCCGGCTTCAAGCAGTGCTTCTTCGGGCATATCCTCCTCGGGCGCTCCTTCCTCCGGCTGTTCTTCCGCTCCGGGCGCCGCTCCGGACAGCGGCACGTCATCCTCCGGCGGAAACGGTCCATCCGCCGTCAACGTTCCTCAGACAGGAGACTACGCGCCTCTGTTTCTGTTGAGCCTTGCCGCAATATTGTGCGCGGGAATGCTCATACTGCTTTTGCACCTTAAGCGGCGCGCTCCGAACGAAAAAAAGTAGCGATCCTTGTTCACCTGGCCTCTATCGCTATTTTGTTGATTAAGTATAGCTTTCCTGATTTTTCAAACAAGGCCTGATTCAACGGTTCTGACTACTGTTTGACTGCTACTGGAACAAAGCCTGCGAAGGCCGACGGCAAAAGGCTTCGCGGGCTTTTTACCAGTCTTTATAACTTGTGCATTTCATCTAAAAGCAGCACGGTTACGCCATTTAAATCTGTCTGTCACAGTTCTCCGACCCGGAAGGCCGCTGGTTCGAGTCCAGTCTGGCGCACCAAAACAGCCCTTGGAATTCCGAGGGCTGTTTTTCTTTTCCTCTATAACCCCATCGCCTCGGCCAGCTTCTGCTGTGCGAGCTTTTTGTTCTTGTCGAAAGCGTGTCTTTAGATATCCAAAGTCGCGCTTGGCTGTGCGTGCCCCAGCAGACTTACATCTACACCCTGAGCAATGAGCATGCTGGCGTTTGTATGCCACAGGCTGTGCACGTTCAAATTGTCCGGCAAATCGCCCTCTTGCAGAATCTTTTTGAACCGGAATGTGAATGTACCCGGCACCCTCGAATCCCCACCGGGCTGCCGAAACAGATAGTCCTCTTCCTCCAGCCCCCCTTCACCACGCTGCTCTTTCTCCCACGCACTTTCCTTACAGAATCCGAACGGCATACATCTTTGAGCTCTGTATTTGGCTTCGGCCTGCCGCATGCGGAAAAATACCGTTCACTCGGTATTTCGGAAGAGATTTTTCCCGATACTATGGGCTGCTTTTCCGCTTTTTGCTGGAGGCTAAAGCCCGTTCCGGCCAGTTCATATTTGACCGTGCCTTTTGGGGCTGGCGGCATCTTTCCTGCCGGTTGTTCCGGGTCGGTACATTGGAGTTTGAATACCGTCCCGGTCGATTCAAGCGAACCGCTTCCGCCCGGCATTGCAGCACACTGCCCTGCTCTGTCCGTATACATTCTCCCGGTTGCCCAACTTTCAGATCATGCGCTGCGCGATTCCTACGAACAGGCAGAGCGCTTCTTTGCTCTGCACGCTTCGTCTTTGTATGAGAACGGTAAGCCCTTGGCCGTGTTGTGCAGCACCGGGCTTCTCTGGCCCGCGCTGGACGCATTCCTGCCGGAGGACTCCGGAATTCTCTGATTTGGAAACGACTATGAGATATACGAGGCAGGCCCCGAAAACCAATCCTTCTATTTGTGACCATTCAATGGAAACAGCTCCCGCTGCGCTGCCAAAACAAACCCGCCTGCAGCGCACTGTTGTCGCCCATTTGGAGCATGGCGGCTCATAGGCTCCGGGTACGGAAGCAAAAAACAACCGTAAAGGCTTTCCAAAAGCTGTTTTGCTGCATCTTTATCACTCGCCCGGCTTCCGCCGGGTGAAATTTTTGCTGCGGGCATCTGAAAAACAGCGGCGCTCTCCATTTTGTAAAAAGCATTGTGGATTTTTCTTGTGATTCCAAAGCCATTTTTCAGATGTACTTTTGTTTTCTCTGCCGGATAATGATATAATTAGTTTATCAAGAACGCCCGGGAAACCAACCCCCGGACAACTGTATATGGGGGAGAAGCGCATGCGCAGCAAATGGATCATCCGCATCTGGCTCGGCCGCCTGACACGTTATCTGGTCGTACCTCTCGTGTTCTGCGTCATTCTTTTTCCCTTATACGGCCTGATGCACCAGCAGACTGAAAAAGCGCAGCTCACCGACGCCGCCGAACAGCTCGCCACTGCCGTGAGCACCTTTGAAGGATATCTCAGCGACCTGCGGTTTACCACGAACAAGCTGTTCAACGACGATTCCTACAAACTGCTGGCCGTGAGCGATGACGATTCGCTGATGGGCGACTACATGACGTCTTTCAACGCTTCCACACTGCTTCAGGATCTTACTTACAGCATGTCTTACACCGCTTACAGCTACGTCACCTTTGCGCGCAACCATTTTGTGATCGACCCTTATCGCGTTTTTTCCGGATATGAGAGCTTTTATCCGGGCGCGCTGGAGTACCGCGATGTCCCCCAGGACACCTGGGCCGCATGGCAGGACGCGCGTGAGACGCTTTACCTGCCCGCACAGAGCGTTGTGCTGAACCGCACGAATTATCCGGATTCCTATCTGACGATCACGCAGCCGTTCATCAACTCCGGCGGACAATTCCGCGGTGCCTGCAATATACTGATTCGGGAACGCACTCTGTCCAACCTGTTTCTGCCCACGGAAAAATGGCGCAATGACGGCTTGTTTTATCTCGTGCGGGACGACGGCACGTTGCTGAGCCAGTACCGCTGCAACGGGGCCGCCCTCTCCTTCTCCGGAAATGAAACGGGAATCGAATGGTATGATGGGCAGAAGTATCTGTTTGTTTCCCGTAGCATCCCCAGCCTTGGCGCCAGCGCCGTGATTGGCCTGCCCTATTCCGTTTACGCCGAAAACCTGCGCGCCGTCAACCGCGCCATATGGTTTTACATCGGTGCGGGGCTGCTGGGCTGCTTTTTGCTCAGTTCCGCAATGACGCTGTGGGAGCTGCGCCAGCTCAAGCCCATACTGGACACGCTGGATGATGCCGAAACGGCGAACACCCGTCTGTTCAACGATCTGCTCGTCCAGAAGCTGCGCAACCACAGCCAGCTTTCGGCTGAACTGGAACGCGCCCGCGGCGAGCTGGACCATAGCCGCGTAGAAGCATTTTTAAAGACCGGCGCAGCGGGCACGGCCGAAGAACAGAAAAAAATGTGCGAACAGATGCATCTGACGGACTACAACTATCTTCTTTTGATCCCCGCGCAGGAGCGGCAGACAGAGACGCACGTGGGCGAGGAGCTGCGCTTGATGATGATCGCGGAGCAGGTGCGCCAGAGCTACGGGCGCACGCAGTTCGTTTACAACACCACCGAGGGCAGCGTACTCGTTGTTCTGACGCTGGACAAAGGTACCGAAGCCGAGCAAGTACAGATGTGCCGGCAGACCGAGGCTCTGCACGGCCTTTTGGAAATGACGGAACCGCTGATTCTCAGCGGACGTTTTACGCGGCTGGAACAGCTTTCCTCTGTATATTGGCAGGCGCGCAACATGGCCGCTTATTCCGACCGCACACAAAAGGTATGCTATCTGAGCGGCGAAAGCCTTGTCCGTGTAACGACAACCGATATCACCAGTCTGGAACGGCTGAATGAATACCTTTTATCCGGCCGCGCACAGGAAGCGCAGTCTCTCATCGGCGAACTGTTCCATGTGGACGATCTTTCGCCGCAGAACTTTCAGCAGGCATTCTTCAGCGTGCGCGGTGTGCTGATCGCCGCGGCGCAAAAGGTGGAGTGCGAAGACATCGCCTATCTTTGCTCTTATGATAACCGGCAGTCCGCCAGGCGGCAGGTGCAGAACCTGCGCGACTGCTGCTTTGAGATATGCAGCCATGTCGATTCCCTCAAGCGCAGCCACAACGAAGCTCTTCAGCGGCGCGTTCTCGCCTGGCTGAACGAACAGTACACCCGGCCGGACCTCAACATCGCCATGGCTGCCGAACAGTTCCATATCTCAAAAAAATACGTCACACAGTTTTTGAAGGACCAGACAGGCAAGAGCTTTACCGAGTATGTGGAGGAATTGCGGCTCTCCCGTGCAATGGAGCTTCTGCGCGGCTCTGAGCTGGGTATAACCGAAATTTCCGTACAATGCGGTTTTTCCACGCAAAACACGTTTTATAAGGCTTTCCGCCGCAGGTTCGGCATTTCGCCCTCGGCGGTGCGCCGCGGGGACAACGCAGGCTGACCGGTTCCTCTCTTTCTGCCAAAAACGGCAGGGCGTGCATGCCCTGCCGTTTTTTGTGCGCCTCTTTGGCCGGCGCTTTATGTCTGCCACTGATAAAACGCATAGGTGCGCGGGGCTGCAAAACGCAGGCACAGGTCGCCTGCGGGCGTGTATCCCTGCCCAACCGGGCCGTTTGCACACAGCAGGCGCAGCCGGGCCTTCTGCGGCATCCGCGTAAAGGTGAAGGCGCTTTCCGGCGCATTTTCACGGAACAGCAGGAGATATCCCTTCTGCCCACAGGGACTTGTAAATGCAAAGCCTGTGAACGAGCGGCCATCCGGTTCCTGCCCGACCGGGCGCACATCGCACGCCCACATCGCCTCCCGGTGCAGACGGTACACACCGATGATCTGCTGCAGGCGCGCCGCGTCCTGCCGCCCCAGCCCGGAGAGCTCCATCCAGAGCAGCGGCTGCGCGGCCATAACGGACGCAAACAGATAGTCTGCCGTATACCGTCCGGGCGCAAGGGGGTCGGCCCGATACCGCTCTGTGTTGCGCGCCGGGTTCAGCAGCTCGAACAGCATCCGCTGGGCCGGGACATACCGGGCAAGCATCCACAGATTGCGCAGCGTACGATGGGGATAATAATTGCCGAAATCTGTGTAGCGATTTTCCACAAACAGCGTGCCGTATTCCCGCGCAGCCAGATATCCCATACGCTGCTCGGCGGTGATGTCCTGCTGAAGCATCACGCGCCTCCCACTTTGTGCTGTAACCATTTCCAGCAGGGAAAGGTATTTCGCGCGCGCCGCCGGCGTGCGCAGCTTGACGCCGTCCAGCTTGAATACCGCCACTCCATAGGTCCTCCACAGCCGCAGCAACGTTTCCGCGTCCCGCCGCCAGTTTGCAAATTCTCCGGAGGAATCCGGAGAGAACCACAAGCCCAGCGCTACGCCACGCGCGGCGGCATGCTCCGCCACTGGGTACAGCCCGCGGGGAAACCGTTCCGGATGCGGCGTCCAGAAGTCCGCATCCGCCGCGTAATAGCCCTCCCACACGCCCCCCAACGGACGCGCGGAATTCACCGTCGTGCCCTTCTGCCAGCCGTCGTCGATCTGCACCGTGTCCAGGCCAAGCGCTGCGGCGCGGTCGATCTCCTGCAGCACGAACGTCTCGCACACCCGCGCGTCCCTGTTCCGGTCTCCCCAGGTGTTGGAAAGCAGCAGCACATGCCGCTGCCACGGTGCCTGCCAGCCCAGCCGGTAAAACGCACGGTACTGCTCCCACAACCGTTCTGCAGGCGCGGTGCCCAATACACACGTACATCCCACCGTTCCGGCGGGCGGCGCGCCTGCACAACCGTTTTGCAGTACACACAAGCAGTTCTCCGCCAGAAGAAACTGCGGGCCGGGCGCCGGCGTTATGGGCGCATGGCGGGCCGCAAGCAGTGTTTCTCCCGTCCGTGTGTCTTCCACGGTAAAGAAACTTCCGGACGCCTCTACACGCTCTGCGGGATAGACCGGCGCGCCCTGCTCCCACACAAGAGTGTCATGCACATCCGTTTGGTCCGCAAGGCGTATGCACCGCCACCGCAGATGACCGCGTGGCAGCGGCACGGCAGCCATAACATCCCCGGGCACGCTGTGCGCCGCCGCACGCGCGCTGTCCCGCTCTACACCTGTCGCGCCGGGAACTGTCTGCCGAACAGCGGCAAACACCCCTTCCGGAGGAGCCTCCCATTCGGCCCATATCGTGAGGAACGGCGTTTGCGGATACAGCAAAAAACACCGGCTCACACTGCGCGCGCCCTGCCTCCAGGTGCAGCGCACGGACCAGTGCTCAGCACACAGGCCTGCCGCCTGCGGCCGGGCCTCCCATTCCGGTTCCCCGTCCGGCGGGGCCATGCAGGCCGGAGCCAGTGCCGCACCGTCCGCACTCTGCCAACAAAAGCCCGTAAGGCGGTTTTCCACGCAGGCCAGCGCCAAACCCTCCGGCTCAAGCCTCCAGCATGTGCGCAGCGCGGCATTTTCCAGCACGACCTGCGTGCCCTCCGCCGTAAGGCGGCAGTCCTTCCATTCCAGGCGTATCATTCGGCGCAGCTCCCCTCCGGCAGCAGGTTGAGTCTCACCGGGCCCGGCTGCTCCACGTCCAGCGTGATCTCCCACAGGCCTGCGTGGCGCTGTTCCGCCGCCACGCCCAAACGGCAGGGAATGCGCATTTTACCCGGTGCAAGCGCCGCCAGAACTGCAGTACGCCCGGGCCGCGTACAATAAAGCTCCGCCTCCAGCCCCGCGTTTCCGGGCAGCCAACGCGCGCACTGTACAAAGACGTCGAAGCCGGTTGTAAGCGTTCCGGGTACGTAGTAGGCCGCAAACCACTGTGCCACGGGCGCGGAAAGGCCGCCAAACTGGTGCCAGCCCGCGCCCCGGCGGCTCTCGATCATAAAATGCTCGAAGCAATGGTAGGACGCCGCGCATTCATCCTGCCACAGCCGCAGGGCCGTATCCGCGATACGGAACGCGAAGCCGGTTTTGCCCGCATCCAGCGCCGCTTTGAAGAACATCCACTGGTATGGCATCCACACCGCGCCGTTCCAGTATCCGTCCCTGCGGTAATAGGGGGAGGACCGGTCCACTGTGGAAAGGCCGCAGGCGCTCCACAAATGCTCTTCGCTCGCCAGCTTTTCCCACAGGCCTTCGGCCTGCTCCACAGTGCACGCGCCGGCAAACAGAGGTGATGCGCCGCCCAGCCCCATGTTATGGTTCACGCCGGAAGCGTCCCGCAAAAAGCCGGCAGCCCTTCCCTGTTCATCGTGCAGCACATACCCGAAGTATCCGGCGCCCTCGTCCCACGCGTGCTCCTGAAGCGCCCGGGTGAAACGCTCCGCATCCTTTTCCAGCCGGTCTGCGTCCTCCCCGTGGGCGAGCAGGTGCGCAGTATAGGCCAGGATGCGGGCGCACCGTACCGCGTGCGCTGTTGTGACCACAGGCGTGCAGCGCTTTTCCAGCCGCTGCTCATGGACGGCCTTTTGGGGCGGATAATCGTCCCAGCCGCCGGAATTGTAGAAGTAGTCCCACGGGCGCAGCAGGCCGCTTTGCAGGTCCGCCGTGGTGGAGCCTCCCGCCTGCCCGGTAAAAAATGCATAGTATTGCATCAGGCGCGGGTAACAATATTCGGCCAGTGCCCGGCTCTGCGTTCTGTTCAGCAGCTCGGCAAACAGGTAAAACTGCGCAGGCACCAGCGAGCCGTGGTGGATGAACGCGGCCTCGTCGTCGCCCGGCGGCGTGAGGTAGGCGTTCAGACAGTCGAACCCGCGCCGGGCGGAAAACTGTGCAAGCCCCATGCCGATGAAGCCCGAATCCCAGGTGTACAGGCTGTCCCACCAGCGTCCGGGGGTATTGTGACGGATGTACTGTCCCCGGGTGTAAACGGGATATACCACATTGGTGCACAGCACCGCCCGCATCAGCTGCCCGCCGAGGGCAAAGGGCTCGCCCGCGGGCAGCATGGGCGCCGGCTCCAGCGCCGGTGACGCGGCCTGCCACACAGCCTCAAAGCTCTCGCGCCGCGCCCGCAGCTCCCGGCACAGCGCAGCCGCTTCCTCCGGCGTGCCCGCGCTGCAGACAGCGCCGTAGACCCGTTTCGACTGTCCCGCCGCCAGCGGGATGGGGCGCAGAAACACGTTGGTGAAATGTCCTTTTCCATCTCCGTGCAGCGTGGAGGAAACATGGTCGTGTACCGTTTCGCGCAGAAAAACATCCAGCTCGCTGTTTTCGATCTGCCGAACCTGCACGCTTTCATAGTCCCACAATACGCCATAGCACTCGCGGATGTGGGGATATTTCAGGGTGAGGAAGCCCTCTTTTTCGTACAATTCCATTTCCGGACATGCGCCGCTCCCCCGCGGCGTGACGCAGAACGCTCCGCTGTCCGCCGCTTCGCACAGCGCAAAACAATCCAGCTTGGCGCCGCCTGTGCCTGCGGCCGTCAGCGTCAGCGTGTGCGCGCCTGCCGCCAGCGGCCGGGACAGGCAAATGCGCGCTACCTCCGGCTGCGGCACGGGCGGCAGCTCCAGCACATCACCCGAGGAAAGCCTATATCCCGAGGCTGCGCTGTCTGCGTTGATATAGCGCACACACAGACAGGGCCTCTGCAGCGGCTGCTCCAGCGTGAACGTATAGGTTACAGCGTCTCCCGCGCCGCTTGGCAGCGGCTGGCCGAACGGCCCGTACCCGGCTGCACAGCCGAATCCAAGCCCCACGCCGTATCCGCCCGCAAAGCCCTCCACCGGCTCCTCGGCGCGGCGCATGCCGTCCCATCCCAGCCCGTCCGTGGGACGCGGCACGGCAAAGCGCAGGTCGTCATAGTCTTTGGCCAGCACAAAAGCCGCGTGCTCCGGCAGGCGCACTTCCGCGCCCGTCAGCGCAAACCTGCGGTAAGAGGGCACGGGGTCATGCGCGCTGGCCATATAATGCAGCACAAGATTCTGCGGCGTGTCTGTCCCGTTGCAGCATTCCACACGGATCAGACGGGCGTTTTCGCCCAGCGGCGCGAACGAAACGTCCGCGTATACGCGATCTTTCCATTCCAGCTCGTGCCGCAGCGTATAGCAGGAAAGGTCCGGCGCGGCCTTCCACACGTGATATCCGCTTTCAAACCGTACGTTGGGCACATCCACACGGCGGCGGTACAGCCCGGGAAATACGGCAAGGTCAAACCGGACGCCGTCGTTTGCGGCCGGGATATGGGAAATACCGCTGTACTGCTTTGTATACGGCCCCCACGCGGGCAGAGAAAGATCGTGGGTCTGATATTCTGTTTTCATTCTGTTCCCTCCCAAATGGCAAAAAGGCGGCGCGCCCATCTGCCGGAGCTCCGGCGGGCGCGCCGCTCAGGCGCCTGCGCGCCCGGCTTTTCGAAAAAACGCCTGCGCGCTTATCCCTTGACAGCGCCGATCATGACGCCCTTTACAAAGTATTTCTGCAGGAACGGATACAGGCACATGATGGGCAGCGTAGCCACCACCATGGTGGCATATTTCAGGCCGTCGCCGATGATCTCCACATCACCCGAGGAACCCGCCATATTGCTGATGTCGCTCTGGATGAGTACTTCACGCAGCACCATCTGCAGGGGATACAGGCCGCGGTCGCTGATGTACAACAGCGCCGGAAACCAGGAGTTCCACTGCGCCACACCGTAGAACAGCACCATGACCGCAAGAATGGGGCCGGAAAGCGGCAGCACGATGCGGAAAAAGATGACAAGGTCGTTGCAGCCGTCCAGCGAGGCGGATTCCACCAGCTCGAAGGGAATGGTGGATTCAAAAAACGTGCGCATGATGATGAGATTGTACGTGCTGACAGCCGTTGGCAGAATCAGCGCCCACATCGTATTGAGCAGGTGCAGCCGCTGTACGATGAGAAACGTGGGGATCATGCCGCCGGTGAAAAACATCGTGAACACGAACACACCCATGAACAGATTGCGGCCGTAAAAATCCTTGCGGGAAAGCGGATACGCCGCAAAGGCGGTGAGCACCACGCTGATACAGGTGCCCAGCACGGTATATACAATGGTATTTCCATAGCCCTGCCAGATGCTGGCGTCCTTGAATACCTTTTCGTACATGGAAAACGTAAAGCCCTTGGGCCAGAACGATACCTCGCCGCGCAGCAGGGCCATGGGGTCGCTGAAAGAACCGCTGACGATATGCAGCAGGGGGAAAACGATAATAGCGCAGAACAGGATCAGGATCGCATAGATCACTCCGGTAAAAATGCGCTCCCCCGTACTCTCTTTGATTTTTGTCCTTTGTTTTGTCCGTTCCATTACCAGAGGCTCACCTCGCTTACCCGTTTGCTGATCTTATTGAACACGATGATGACGATGAAGTTGATGACGGAGTTGAACAGGCCCACCGCCGCCGAGAAGCTGTATTCGCCGCCCTCGAACGCGCGCCGGTATACATAGGTGGAAATGACGTCCGCCGTCTCATACGTGGCGGGGTTGTACATCAGCATGATCTTCTCGTAGCCCACGGTGAAGATGCTGCCCATACGCAGGATGAGCATCGTCATGATCGTTGGCAGGATGCAGGGCAGGGTGATGTGCAGCAGCTTTTTCCATTTGGACGCGCCGTCCACCGTCGCCGCCTCATACAGCGAGGGGTCGATGCTGGTGAGCGCGGCCAGATAGACGATAGAGCCGTAGCCCGCTGTCTGCCAGATATCCGAAAGCACATACACCGTCTTAAAGTATTTCGGCTCGGCCATGAAATGGACGGGATCCCCGCCGAACATTTGGATGATCTGGTTGAACAGGCCGTTGCTGGGCGACAGCATTGCATTGATGAGGCTCACCACAACGACGGCGGAAATGAAATGCGGCATATAGACGATGGTCTGTACGCCTTTTTTGAAATACTTGCTGCGCACCTCGTTCATCAGCAGTGCAAGGATGACCGGAATGGGAAAGCCCACCACGATGGAATACACGCTGATGCCCAGCGTGTTCTTCATCAAGCGTACAAAATATTCCGATTTGAAGAACTGGATAAAGTATTTGAAGCCTACCCATTTCCCTCCGGTGATGCCGAGGGCGGGCATGAAATCACGAAACGCGATCTGAGCGCCGTACAGCGGCGCATACATGAAAACGATATACCAGACAAACGTGGGCAGCAGCAGCAGATACAAATACCTGCTGCGCCAGATCTTCTTGCCCGCATGGCTCAGTCTGCCGTTTTTATCGGTGCGGGAGGGTCTCGCCTGTCTGGAGGCCACGGCGGTTTTCATAAATGTGTCCTCCTTCCAAAATAGGGCCGGGGCTCGCAGGCCCGCCGCCCGTCATACGGTGTTCGCCGGAGAACGCCGCGCACCCGGACATCAGGCGCGCGGCGGGCTTCCCGGTTCTGTTTCAGCTGTTCCAGGCGTCCAGGGCTTCCTGGTAGATGCCAATGACGTTCTCAATGCCCATTTCCTTCACTTTTGCCACATAGGTATCCCAATTTTCGATGGGTTCGCGGCCGGTGATGAATTTCATGACCATCTCGTCCACATAGGTCTCGATATCCGCCATGGCGGCACGGCGCTCGGCGTCTTTCTCAGATGAGAACGAAAGCGTGCCGGGAATCACATATTTGTTGGATTCCTCCAGGAACGGGATGATGCAGTTCTCCTTGGCCTCCAGCACGGCAGCATCGTCCAGCTGGCTGGTCTCGCTGAAGCACAGCACAGAGGGCATGGTTCCCTGCGCGATGGTGAACGTCCCCACCGCCTGTTTCGGGGAAAGACCGTCCGGGTTGTTCAGGATATAATCGGTAAAGATGGGTTCGCCGTCCTGCATGGTGTAATGCGTGCCCTCAATGCCCATGTTCAGCAGCATCTGGCCCTCGGCGCTGTACATATAGTCCAGCCATTCCACAACGCGGTCTACATTTTTGCAGGTGGAGGTGATGGTGGCGCCCACAACGGCGCGGGGGACAAGGTCGATGTTGGTGTGGATCTGTACGCCGGCCTCGCCTTTCGGCGGCTCGGTGGCGGCGACGTGGAAGCCGGGCACGGATTCCGCCATCGTGGCGTTCTGGGCGGCCAGCATGCCGCCGAGCGGGCCCGCGAAGGAGCCGACGATGTTCTGCGCCAGCTTCGCGCTGAAGGCCGAGTAATCTGTGGTGATGATCTCCTGGTCAATGTAGCCCTTGTTCCACATGTCGTTCATCCAAACCAGGGCTTCCTTGTATTTGTCCTCGATGGGGCCGTAGTGCACCTTGCCGCCGTCGGTGGGGTCGGTGTAGAAATCGTCCAGTACGCCCCAGGCCGTGCAGAAATTGCGCAGACGCTCAATTTCATAGGCGCTGAAGGGGATCTCATCATTTTTTCCGTTGCCGTTCAGGTCGGTGGTCTTGACGAGCGACCAGTAGTTTTCCCAGTCCTCGATGGTTACGGGGCGTTCCAGTCCAAGCTGGTCCAGCCAGTCGGTGCGGACGATATACGGGATGTTGCCCGAGGGCGTCTCATCCAGCATGGGAAGATAGTAAATGTTGCCGTCAGAGTAGGTGAGGGCTTTCTCCACGCCGTCGCGCTTGTCCATTTCCGCTTTCAGGTTCGGCATGCTGTTTTCAATGCAATCATTCAGCGGCAGGATCACGCCCGTTTCGCCGTATTTCAGCACATCCGTCACCGGGATCTCCATGATGACGTCGGGCAGTTCCGTTTCCATCATCACAAGGTTCAGGCGTTCGGTGTAATTTTCCTGCGGGGGATTGTCAAATTCAAAGTCGATGTTGAACATCTCACCCATCACCTTGAATACGTCCATCTGGTCCATGGCCACCTCATGGGAGGCCTTGCTGCGGAATACGCGGACTGTGATGCGTTCGCGCTCCGCGGAAGACGAGCCGGCGGAGGCGCCGCCGGCGGACGAAGCCGCAGGTGTTCCGGACGAAGAGCCGGCGCAGCCTGCAAGCATCCCGGCAGCCAGCGCCAGGGTGAGGGCTGCACTGATAATGCGTTTCATCTTTTTCATGTTGCTTTCCTCCATATGTAATGAAAACACGGTATAGGGTACTCTTTTCAGGCCGGACGGCTTACCCGTACGCTGTACGCCTCCTGCCTGCAGCCGCATGCCCGCCGGATGGCGGAGCAGCCAACTGCTTACGAGGATACCACGGCAGAAACTCCAAAATCAATAGCTTTTTGTGTGTTTTGCCCAATTTTTATCCCAAAAATCAAGCATGATTCACATACATTTTATACAAAGATTTGATTTTTCTTCCTTCCGTCAGGGTCCGGAAAACAATTTCAGGCTTTTCTCCCTTGACTGCCCGGCGGCGGCGGCGCTATGCTGGATTTGTATACGGGCGGCGTTCGGTTCCGCTCTGCCCTCTTTATTTTTCATCACATCAATCAGGAAAGGATCTGTCCGTAATGGCAAAACAAATCACAGCGATCATCGTTGGCGCGGGGCATCGTGCGCTTCTGTACAGCTTGTACGCCCTGCAGAACCCGGAGAAATTCAAAATCGTCGGCGTGGCCGACCCGGACCCCATCCGCCGCAGAAAAACGGCGGAGATGCACGGGTTTGGAGAGGATATGTGCTTTGAAAGCGCCGAGGCGCTGGCGGAGCGCCCCAGGCTGGCCGATGCCGTCATCAACGGCACCATGGATACCCAGCATGTAAAAACCGCCGTCCCGCTGCTGCGCCGGGGCTACGACATGCTTCTGGAAAAGCCCTTCGCCGTCAATGAGGACGAGATGTGGGAGCTGCAGCGCGTCGCCGGCGAGACCGGCCGCAGGGTGATGATCTGCCACGTACTGCGCTACGCGCCGTTCTATGTGGCCGTGAAGGAGCGCCTGCTGGCCGGGGAGATCGGCGATATCATCAACATCCAGGCCACCGAGCACGTCAGCTATCATCACCTGGCGGTGTCTTTTGTGCGCGGCAAATGGGGCAACGAGGAAAAGTGCGGCGCGCCCATGCTGCTGGCCAAATGCTGCCACGACATGGATCTCATCATGTGGCTGAAAAGCGGCGTCGCGCCCCGGCAGGTTGCCAGCTTCGGCAGCGACTTTCAGTTCGACCCGGCCAAGAAGCCCGCAGGCGCGGGCAAGCGGTGCCTGGTGGACTGCGGCATCGAGGAAAACTGCCTGTACTCGGCCAAAAAGCATTACATCGACCATCCGGACCGCTGGAGCTTTTATGTGTGGGACTGCCTGGAGCATCTGGAAAAGCCCACCATTGAGGACAAGATCCAGTCGCTGAAAACGGATAACATCCACGGCCGCTGCGTGTGGGACTGCGAGCACACAGTGGTGGACCACCAGTCGGTGGCCATCAATTTCGCGGACGGCGCAACAGCCACGCTGAACATGATCGGCGGCACGGCCAAGGCGGAGCGCAACCTGCACATCATCGGCACAAAGGGCGAGATCAAAGGCGTGTTCGACGATTCGGTGTTTACGGTGCGCACCATCGACACGGCCAGCGAGAGCGGCTGGCGCGAGGAAGTGGTGGACCTTGCCATCGGCGGAGACAAAAGCGGCATGACAGGCTCCCACGGCGGCGGAGACCTGCGGCTGGTGGAGGACTTTGTGCGCGTGCTGCAGGGCGAACAGCCGTCCATCTCCTGCACGAACATCAACGATTCCCTCAATGGCCATCTGGCTGTGTTCCGTGCGGAAAAATCGCGCAGGACTGGCACGGTGGCTGAGATGCCTCAGCTATAAAGAGACCTGTTTCGCGCTGCTTTCCCACGTGGCCAAGCGTCAGACAGATGTTTTTATTGCTGCACAATATTTCTGTGACTGCTCCCTTTCTTAGGAGATATCCGGGCCTTATTGAGCCATGCCGCTGGCACTGACATAAGTCTCATTGCACAAGAGCTGGGCACCATGCTTCTTTGTGATAGAATGGCGTGTGAGGCTGCTGACGACGCAGACGTTGCCCATGACCATGACGGTGAGCAGTAATCCACAGAATCCGAGTCATCGCTGAGCTTGCTATATTGAACCTGCACCATCTGGATATATGGATTTTCAGTCTCTTCGACGGTTTAAGAAACATTATGTATTAATAAGACAGAAATTTAAAAGGAAGATGGTGTGACCCGTTTTAGACGGATCACGCCATCTTCCGTTTTTGCGGTGAGTTCGGTGAAAGGCTGAGGCGCATCGTATATCTGCTCTGCCTTTTGGGCCGATTTTCTGTTCACCGGGCAGGCGCATTAAGCCCTGCCGCCGTAAAGCAAATATCGAAATGTTCCGAGAACTGTTTTTCTCTCTATGGCCCATCATCGCATCCAACTTCTGCTGTGCAAGTTTTGATTTCCGCGGAGCAAGATCATCGCAGTCCACGCTCTCCCGACCACTATCTGACTACTGATATACAAAAAATCCGCGGAACCTGCTGGCCTCCATCTCCCCGGGCTTTTCACCGCCCTTTACAATTAAGTGTATCCCAACCCAAAATAGCACGATTATTACCATTTAAAACCCTTTGTCACAGCTCTCAGACCCGGAAAGCCGCCGATTCGGTTCCAGCCGGGCGCACCAAAACAGCCCTCGGGAATAATTTTCCGAGGGCTGTTTTTCATTTTGCAAAGTTATGACTGTGTTTAAGACCTTTTAAGTTTTGTCAGGATGGAAACCACGCTTCTGACAGCCTCTTTCCTGCGCGCGTGGTATCCCCAGCGGTATCCGACTTCGCCGCATTTGTGCCAAAGCGACGCTGTAAAATATTTTCGATGCCAGAAAGGATTGCTTCCTCTCTCCAGCTTTTGGCGCAAAGCATTGGACAAATCTTTTGACCGTAAGGATGACAACGGTATTTTCGCCATCACTTCAGGAAGTACCATCAAGTGTGTCACTGTTGTTACCGCTCAAGCAGCTTGTCCTGCCGCTGCATATGCGTTTGAGTATGCAGCCGCCTTCTCCTTTCAGCAGCCTCCGATGCTTGTTCGGGTACCGGCGGATACTGTTTGGACGAATCCCACACAGGCCGGCCTGTAATGAAACTCACCAAACAGTATGGATACCGCATTTCTCAAGGTACGGGCAAAACGTGGAGCAAGCTCTTGATTTTAACAGTAGGAGTTTTGAAGAAATTCAACAAATCTTGTGATACAGCCGCCTGCCGAAAAACAATATTCGGAATATTTTTTGTATTTTCTCTCGGCGCAGCCACCCGCAAAAGTCAACTCCTGTATTATTTTTGACCCTGCGTTACGGATATATCTGTTGTGTATACTGCTTCCGTATTTTTCGCAAAGCAAAACACCAATATCAAAGCCAATAAACCGCCGGCCAGCTTTGTTGCAAAATATGCTGCAACGGCGCGTCCGTCTGCAACGCCAGCCGCAAAGGCCATTTGCCCGCCCAATACAAATGCCCCGGATACCGTAAACGCAGCGTTTATCATTCTCCCTCTGGCATCCATCCGGGGATACAGCGGCAGCATGGAAACACTTGAGACAAGGCTTGTCAAAAGCCCCAAAACAGCATATTCATTGACGCCCAGCCTGGATGCGGCCCACTCCAGCCACCGGCTGCACTTTGCCAGTACCAGCCTGCCAGCTACCAGAGAACCACATACGATAATGGTGATCTTCAGAATGATTACCAGCACTTCCTCCACTACGTCAGGCGGCATTACGGACCGTTCCGGTACAAACAGGCCCCACGTCATCCAGCAAAACAACAGGACCCCCAGCCTGCCTCCGCTTCCTTCATCCAGCGCTCCAAGCAGCGCAAAACACAGCAAAACGGCAATACACACATTCATCGTGCCACCGGCGCGCACGCCTTTTCCAGCCATGCACCTTCCTCTTTATTGAGATACGCGCCCAGTTCCCGAAGCACAGCCGCATGATAACGGTCCAGCCATTCCAGCTCTTCCCTGGTCATCAGCTCCAGCTTCAGAGGGCGCGTGTCAATGGGACAGTAGGTGAAGGGTTCAAAGCCATAAAACGCTCCATATTCTGTTTCACATACCGGCACGCACAGCAGTTCGTTTTCAATGCGTACTCCGAGTTTGCCTTCTTCGTAGATGCCCGGCTCATCGGTGACGGTCATGCCCGGTTCAAACGGCGTGTCATTTTTTGCGGAAAGGCCCTGCGGGCCCTCGTGGATAACCCCCACAAATCCCACGCCGTGGCCCGTACCGCAGCGGTAATCCAGGCCGCGCCTCCAGAGTGTTTCCCGCGCCAGAATGTCGATATGCATGCCCGCGCTTCCCGCTTTGAACACCGCGCGCGCGGCGGCAATGTGGCACTTGAGCACAAGCGTATACGCCTCCCGCTCCTCGTCCGTCAGCGGGCCCAGCGCATAGGTACGCGTGATGTCCGTGGTGCCGTCCCGGTATTGCCCGCCGCTGTCCACCAGCAGGAACCCGCGCGGCTCCAGCTCCGCGCAGGTATCCTCCATGGGGGCATAGTGCATCATAGCCGCGTTTGCCCCATAGGCCGCGATGGTTTCAAAGCTTGCGCCCAGGCAGTCCTTCTGCGCCATTCTCAGGCTCGTCAAATAGTTGGATGCTGCAAATTCCGTCCAGCCTTCCCCTGTTTCCATGCGGCGGCGCAGCTCCATCTCGAACCGAACCATCGCCGCGCCGTCCCTGCGGTGCGCCTCTTTTTGGCCGGCCATCTCTGTTTCATCCTTCACGGCTTTGAGCAGCTGAATGGGGTCTTTACCCGCCGAGAGCGTCACGGCCCGGTTTTGGCGCAGCGCCCGCAGGAGGGTCCAGCTCGTACCCGCAGGCTCATACAAAAGCGCCATCGGCGTTTCCGCCGCAGCCAGAAAGTCCCGTATATTCCCATACGGATGCAGCGTTACTCCCTGCGCCTCCAGCACTGTCTGTACCCCGGCGGGCACGCGGCTCGTGTCAATGAACAGATGCGCCCCCTTCGGCTCCACCAGGCAGTAAGCGAGCGCAAACGGGTTGTACTCCACATCGTCCGCACGCAGGTTCAATAGCCACGCCACACTGTCCAACCGGCACACCAGCATGGCGTTTGCGTTCTGCCGGGCAAGCCTCTCCCGCAGGATATGCAGCTTTTCCCCGGCGGAAAGTCCCGCGCGCGACGGCTCCAGCAGCCATGCTTCTGTCGCAGGTATGGGCGGCCGCCCCTCCTGCCAAAGTGCGGAAACAAAATCGTGGTCACGCAGGACAGCTCTTTTTTCCGCCAGCGCTTTTTCCAGCGATTCCACCACGGACACACTGGTGCAGGCGCCGTCCAGTGCCAGCGTTCCTCCGGCGGGCATCCTGTCCGCCAGCCATTCCTCCGCGGTGGGCACGCCGGGCTGGGCCATGCGCATCAGCGTGATTCCGCTGCCCTCCAGCTGCCGCTCCGCCTGGATGAAATAGCGTCCGTCCGTCCACAACGCGGCGGCTTCCCGTGTCACACACAGCGTTCCCGCCGAACCCGTAAAGCCCGACAGCCACGCACGGCAGCGCCAGCGGGCCGGCAGGTATTCCGTCATATGCGGGTCGCTGGACGGCACATATACGCCGTCTGCTCCTTCCGCTTCCATAGCCGCACGCAGCGCGGCGATTTTTTCCACAACCGTCATCGTCCGATTTCTCCTTTTTTTGTGGTCTGCATCCTTGCTATGCCCAGTATACCACCTTAAAAGCTTATGCAAAAGACGCCTTCATGCAGAAAAAGGTATCTTCTTTCTGCACGGAAAAGCCGGGCCGGAAATATCTCCGACCCGGCTTTCAGCGGATATCCGTCAGAAGGCCATGCGCGCCCAGCCCTCTTCCCTCGCGGGCGGGAGGCCCAGCAGCCTGCGCCCGGTCTCAACATAATAGCGGTAATTGGCAAGCGGTACTCCGTTTGGGATACGGTGGTCAATGGCAAACACTGTGCCGCCGCCCATCAGAGGACCGGACATCTTGTATTCCAGCTCCGCGCGGATGGCTTGGAAATCGCCGCGCAGTACAAATTTGTCAATGCCGCCTTTAAAGGCCAGCCTGGCGCCGTACTTTTTTCGCAGCTCCATCATATCCATTCCCGCCGCCGGTTCGCAGGGATACAGGCACGTCACACCGCAGGCGAGGATCGCGTCGATCACAGGGTTCATGTTTCCATCACTGTCCTGGGAGAATATCTTTGCTCCGTGGGCCCGCGCGCAATTCCATATTTTTTGATAGTACGGCTGCAAAAACGCTTCAATCTGCGCCGGGCCGAACAGAGGGCCGGACTTTCCCGCCATGTCCTCATGGATGCTGAGGCAGTCGATGGGGACGATCTCAGCCACACGCTCCATCACTTTTACACAGGTGTTTCCGATGGTTTCCAACATGTCGGCGATCAGCTCCGGCTCCTCGTAGCATGCGATACACAATTCTTCCTCGCCCATAAGCTGCCTCGGCTCGTCGAACCCGCCGGGCACCCACTGGATCGTCAGATAGCCTTTATCGCGCAGTTCCTTTTGATGCAGCAGCGCCTCCCGGTCAATACGCTCCTCCGAAAATTCATACCAATGCTTGACCTTCAGCCAGTCGTCCATTGTTTTGACGGGATATTCCATCGGCAGTGGGATCGTAGCGCTTTGCCTGCACAACTTCGTTTTACGGCCCATCTCGTCCACAGAGACGGTAAATTCCGGCGTTTCCTCCAATACCCGGGGCGTCAGGCCTGTGATTGCCTCGCAATTGCCCGCAAGCGGCGCTTTGAGAACATAATCCCAATCGAAGGCCGTGAGGGCGATCTCCTTGGCGCTGGCTCCCTGCCTTTGCCATTCCTCTTCCAGACCGATCAGCAGGCCAAACAGCTCACAGAACATCTCTCTTCCTGTAAACTCAAAATTGCAGTGCGCGATATAGCGTTCCCTATCCCAGATCATACGTCCCATTCCTTTCGGTGTTTGCCCTCAGTTTACCGGAACGGCGGAAAAAAGCCATGCAGAAATGGTTGAAATCTGGATAAAATTCCGCTATCATTACAAAAAACGGGCGTGTTCGGCGCAAAGAGGTGTACACGGATGTGGAAGCATCTGGAAGTGGAACTGGATTATCTGGTGCGGCGCGCCACCTTCTGCGGCTGGCAGATCGCGCCGCGGCGCATTTCCAATTATGAGCTGGTATATGTACTTCGCGGTCAGGGCGACATCTGCCTGGGCAGCCGGCAGTTTACGGTCCGAACAGGGGATCTTGTGTGCTTTTGTCCCGGCGTACTGCACAGTCTTTCCGTTGCGCGGCAGCCCTGCATGGAGTTCTACGGAGTCCATTTCACGCTGCCGTCGGACGTGGACCGCCTTCCGCTGCCCGAGGTTGCCAAAATCGAACCGCCCGGCAGGCTGGAGCCTCTGTTCAAATCTCTGCTTGAGATCTACAAGCAAAAAACATATCTTTATCAATGGCGGCAAAATCTTCTGCTCGAGCAGATCTTATGCGAAATACTCTCCGCACTGCATGGGGAAAATGCTCCCGCAGAGCTTATCCGTATTAAAAAAGTGCTGGAGCATATCCATGAGGACCCTGCCCGTCCGTTTACGCTGGAAGAGCTTACTGCCCGCTCCGGCGTAAAAAAGACGCTGTTCCTGCAATCCTCCCGTCGGGTGACCGGAACAACGCCCAAGCAGTATATTCTCGGGCTGCGGCTGGAATATGCGCGGGATCTGCTGCTGGAAACAGACGTCCCCGTCGCGCAGGTAGCCGAACGCTGCGGCTTTTCCGATTCCTTTTATTTCAGCCGCTGCTTCAAAAACCATTTCAGCACTTCGCCCCGGCAATATCGAAAGGAACACGCTTAGATTCCAAAAAGCCAATTTGCGCATGTTTTTTGCCAATTTCAGCAAAGAATATGCGCAATTTTTTTTGTATTCTGAAGGTAGCGTTCCTCCCGCGGGAGAAACACGGAAAAAACAAGGGGGCCATAACTATGGAAAAAATCAAATTGGGTATCATCGGCGTGGGAAACATGGGCACCTGTCACATTGAGACGACAGCGCCGTGAAGCTGCCGCCCGAATTTTACACTATGTTTGCACGTGCTTTCTTCTCACAACTGATGAAGCGTTACGGCGGTGTCATTTTCCGCCGGCTGTTTGTATCCATCCCGGTGGCGGCCGCACAAAAAACGCAAAGCTTTTTACCCCTCCTTTGGCGGCATGCTTGAGCCGGAAAACATTTTTTCTTTATTGAAACTCGGCCTGTGCGTTCATAAGGCCGGCTATGGAAGATCTGTTTCAACTGCACTTTTTCCTGTGCCGCTCAGCGCATCGAAAGTTCCTCAATGTAATCGTTATACCATTGTACGGCAGTTCTGGCCGTCCTGCGAAGCTGCATGCCCTTTCCGGCCAGCAGTACAAGGCGGTTGTCCGCTTCTCCCTGCCAGGGCGTCAGACGAACCTCCGGCCCGGTGCAGTCGACGTAAAAGATGCCCTCCGGCACGCGTACAAAGCCTTTGATACGCCATGTTTCTCCCGCAAGCTGTACAAGGCACTTTTGCAGTGCCGCAAAGGGCATCGTGGGACGGATCTGCAGCACCGCTTTTTGCAGGGTGATATCCGGCATGTCCAATACCTCATCCACATCCACATCCGGTACGATCAGGGAAAGCCATTCCGGCTCGAACCGTCCGAACTGCGTGCGGCGGATGCGGGCCGCCGGGTTGGCGCGCAGGATAAGCGCTTTTGCTTCAGCGCACTGCGCTTCGGTGGCAAGGTCTGTTTTGTTCAGAAGCACGAGACTGGAGACAGCAAGCTGCCGGGGGCACGCCCGGGCAGTAGAGAAAACCTTTTCAAGCCGCGCGGCATCTGCGACGCACACGCTGCCCTGGTAGGAAACAGCGGGAAATTGGGCCAAAACCCGGCGCACGTTGGTGGGGTCGGCCAAGCCGCTGGCTTCCACGAGCGCAACATCCGGTGCATCCGCGGCCGCCTGCTCCAGTGCGGCCTCAAATTGGTCCAAACGGCAGGCGCAGAAAATCGAGCCGTTGCTGATCTCATCCAACGCCGCGTCCAGCTCCCGCAGCAGCGTGCCGTCCACGCCGGCGCGTCCGAATTCGTTGATGATGAGCCGCAGCCGCCGGCCGGCAAACTGCCGGGCAAAATTTTTGAGGAAGGTGGTTTTCCCTGCACCCAAAAAACCGGTGATGAGATACAGTTCCATTATATCGCGCCTTTCTTAGCTGAAAAGAGGCTCTAGACCTCCCATTCCGTTTTTTGCAGCAGCGCACGGGCCTGCTCTGTGGAGAACCCGCGGTTGAGGCGCGTTTCCAGCGAATTGTCGCGCGGGTTCACGCCGCATTCTGCATAAATCTGGTTTGCACCGGCCATCAGGCAAAGCTCATCCGGCTCATGTACGCACATAGCGCGCGGCGGCCGGGCGGTGAGCGTGGTAACGGCGCAGATCTTGGCAAGCTGCGCGGCCGATATCTCGCCCTGCGAGCCCAACGGCGTACCGGGCACGGCAATGCGCTTCATCACGGCCATCACTCCCACGGGGTAATCACGGATGCGCAGCATTTCGTCGACCAGTTCCTGATGCGTGTGCTCCGGCCCGATCGGTTCTACACAATAATACAGCTCCAGCCCTGCCCCGCGCACGGCATCCATCGTGCGGATGCGCGCCTGCGGACGTGCATTCGTGTCGGTGCCCTCCCGCAGACGGTGGATATGGTACACACCAGTAAATCCCGCCTCTTTCAGGGCTGCAGCATAGGCCGGACCAAAATCCCCCACATTGGCAACAAGGCGCATCTGCGGGGGCAGCACTGCGCGCACTGCCCTGCCGTATGCCAGAAATTTTTCCTGGGGGAATTCCGCAGTCGTCATCAAAAACAGGTCTTCGATCCCGCTGGCAGCCAGCTCACGCGCCAATTCCACCGTCTCTTCCAGCGTTTTGATGCAGGCTGGCTGGCCCCTGCGCGCGTCTGCGGCAAGGCTGCAGAATTTGCAGTTGACGCCACAGGCCTGGGCGTCAATACCGATCTGCGCAAAAATAACGCCACGGCCACGGAACGCTGTGCGCGCATACGCATTGGCCGCACCCAGCAGTGCATAATATTCCGCACTGCCGGTGGCCACCTCCAACAGGCGCAGTGCGTCCTGCCGCTCCAGCAGCGCGCCTGAGCCTGCTTTGGCAAGAATATCCTCTATCATATGAAACACTCCCAACCGGCCGCCCCTGCAAAAAAGCGGCGGACAACGCACATCCGCCGCTTTTCCCGACGGGAAAGCCGTAAATCTTAAAATGTACGCCCGGCCGGGCTGCTTTTACAGCACCTCGCGGACAGCGGCCTCCAGCTCTTCCTTGCTGGGAATGATGGAAGAAAATTTCAGTTTGCCGTTGATATAGATGCTGGGCAGGTTTTTCACACCCATCTTTTTACAGCGCGCAATATTTTCCTTGAGCGTGAATTTGTATTCCACCATATCAATGGCGTCCCCGAAGGTGTCCTTTGCAACATTGGCCGCGCCCATCATATAGGTGCAGGCCGCACATGTGGCGGAATCAAGCGTAAACACCTCTATGAGCGGACGGGGCAGATTTTCGTAATCCGGCAGCTCCACCGCAATGTCGTCCTCGGCGGCCACATAATTCTTCACCATCTCCCGGACGGCTTCCGTTTCAAGCACAGCCTGCGCAGCGCCGATGGTGTTTTCCACAGGTACGGCATAGGGCATATCACAGCCCGGCGCGACAATGAAGTTTTTATATTCCGGCAGCTGGGCCAGAAGATCCGCCACGAATTTCATATTATCCTGCTGCGTGCCGTGAAGCATGATGGACGTAAGCGGGATATTGCCGCCGATGGCCACATTGTATTTATCGCAGATGGCCTTGGCTGCAAGGATATCCACATTTTCGTCCACAGAAATAGAATCCGGCGCGGTGCGGCACATCACCTCGATATTGCGGGTGGCATTGCCGCACACAAAAAAGGAAGAGAACGCCTGTTTTTCTTCACGCAGATAGCGGAACAGTTCAGTGTAGGGTGCGGAGAGGAATTCTTCAAAGTGATCCGACGAGATCTGAGAGACCAGAGGGTCCACTACGGCAATCACATCCATACCTGCGTCCAGGTAAAGATCGCTCATGCGCTTGGCACAGTCCGCACAGAAGCCCAGCAGGTCCTTCACATAGTCCTCGTCGTCGAACATATCCATGAAGATATCATTGCCGCGCAGATGGCTGGCCAGTGTGAACGGCCCGCACAGCAGCCCATAAAGGGCGGTGGTATCTCCCACGGCCTCTTTCATGCGGCGCATGGCCGAAAGCACCATGGGCATGCGTCCGCTTTCGGCTGTGGGAAGCGTGCAGCGGCAAGGCACCGTCATCGTGTCGGCCAGAGGATGCGAAGAAACGGAGGGCGGGCAGTCGTCGGCCCACACCAGCCCGCAGCCCAGTACCTCGGCCTCTAGCTGAAGATCGAATACAACGGGCTGTCCGTCCGGCTTGTACAGCCGGTTCACTTCCAGCAAAGCACGGACGAGCGTCTCCTCGTCTGTGAGGACCTGTGTGGCGGTGGCACCCACCAGCGCGCCCGCGTGGACGCCTGCAAAGGGGACCCACGGCGCGCGCGGAGTAGGTTCGTGGCGCAGCGTTTGAAAAATCAGTTCTTTTCCGGTCATATGCAGTCTCCCGTTCATGCGGAGGCGCGGCAGAGAGCGACGGCGGCGTCGGCGGCGCTGGCGGCGTCGGCGGTGTATTTGTCCGCGCCGATCTGCTCACAGAAAGCCTCGGTGACAGGCGCGCCGCCAACCATGATCTTCACCTTGTCGCGGATGCCCGCTTCCTCGGCCTTTTTCACAACTTCTTCCATCATGCCCATGGTCGTCGTCAGCAGCGCCGAGCAGCAGATGATCTGACAGCCCTGCTCCACAGCCGTCTGCACGTAGGTCTCGGGGGCAACGTCCGTGCCCAGGTCCACGACCTCCAGCCCCTTGCCCTCCATCATCATTTTCACAAGGTTCTTGCCGATGTCGTGCAGGTCGCCCTTGACCGTGCCGATGCACACCTTGCCCGCGGCTTCCACACCCGCGTCGGCCATCAGCGGCTTCAGCAGCTGGGCGCCCATGTTCATGGCGCGGGCCGCCACCAGCACCTCGGGCACGAACACTTCGTTGTTCTTGAACTTCTCGCCGATGACGCCCATGCCGCTGAGCAGCCCCTCGTCCAGGATCTGCTGCACCGGAATGCCTTCGTCGATGGCCTGCTGAACCAATTCTTTCACGATCTTGGCTTTGCCCCGCTGGAGGTTTTCGGAAATGTCTGTCAGAATGCTCATACTGCTTTCCCCTTTTTGATTATTCTCGGTTGAAAATGCCTTTCGGCCTTACTTACAATATATCCTTTCGCTCTGCTTTTCTCTTGTACTAAAATGTTGCTTTTGGAACTTTTTTGATATGAAGTACTATTTTTTCTTAAAAAAGGCGATTTTCGTTCTTGCGGCCGGGAAATGCAGCAGGGGTCGGCGGCCTGCACCCGCGGGGATATTGAGGCGTTTTTTGCGCCGCGGCTGGGGGAATAACAGCCGCAGGGGGAAGGAATGGGAAACAAAACGGCCGCGCCGTGGAATTTATCCACAGCGCGGCTGTTTTTAGCTGTCCTGAGAAAAGATGCAGGCTCAGCCTTCCAGAATGTCGCCCAGAAGGACGTCCGCCATGATCAGGCTGCGCGGCACATGGAAAGGCCCTTTGAACGTGCTGCCTTTGCACGGCGGCTCGGTGGGCTTGCCGTCCCGGCGCAGATAACCGTACCATTCGCCGCAGACGTCGTCCGCAAAACAGGTTTTGCAGTACTCCGCCGTTTTGAAAAACCATTCCAGATACTTTTCGTCCTTTGTATCCCGGTAAGCCATCAGGCTGGCGATCAGGATCTCGTTGTGGGGCCACCACAGCTTCATGTCGTGCTCATACGCCTCCGGCGGCAGGCCCTTGCAGTCGATGAAGTACAGCAGGCCGCCGTATTCCTTGTCCCAGCCCGCTTCGATGGCAAAGTTGAACACGTCTTCGGCTTTTTTGTGCAGCGCCGCGTCGCCCGTTCGGTTGGCCTCCTCCATCAGGAACCAGCTGCATTCGATGTCATGCCCGGGGTTCACCACACGTCCGGCGGTGAAGTCGCCCTGGAACTCGCCATTCACGCCCACACTCTCCAGCGTGCATTTCATCTCCGGCTTGTGGTGATACGCAAAGATGTCGTGGACGCACTCGGCCGCATACCGGTCGTACAGCGCGGCCTGCTCCGGGTCTACGCGGCGCATCACGCTGGTCATATTCAAAAAGATCATCGGGTCCGCCAGTGCGCGGCCCGTGCGCGTCTCCGCAATGGTTTTGGGGCCCATTCCCGTGGGGTCCGGCATGCCGTGGTTCAGGTCATACACCAGCTGATACGCTTTGCGCGCGCGCTCCAGATGTTCCCGCTCGCCCGTCTGGCCGTAATACTCCGCGTTGCCGATGGCGTAAAAGCCTTCTGAGAAGCAGTACCGGCGCTGGCGCAGCGGTTTGCCGTCCGCCGTTACCGTGAAGTACAGCCTGTCCCCCGCCGTGCGGTTGATGCAGTGCTCCTCCAGAAAGTCCAGGCAGGACTTTGCGGCGTCCAGCCATTCCTGCTTTTTGCCGTACACGCGGCACAGGTACGAGAACGTCCACGCACAGCGCCCCTGCATCCACACGCTTTTGTCTGTGGAAAACACCTTGCCGTCACGCGTCAGGCAGGTGTAAACGCCGCCGTGCTCTTTGTCCATGCCGTGCTCCAGCCAGAACGAGACGCAGCTCCCCAGCTCCGCGCGGACCCAGTCCCGCCATGCCTGCAGTTTTTCCCTCTCCATTTGAAAAACCTTCTTTCCTTTATTCCGGCAGCTGTCGCTTGCCGGGAATGTCAAACCGTGCGGCCCGAGCGCGGCGGATGCCAGCCGCTGCCGATGTTCGCCGCAAGATACCCCGCCCCCATCAGCCCGGCGTTGTTTCCCAGTGCCGCGGGCACGACCCGGCATCCGCGGAAGCTGGGCTTGACCATCGGTGCGGTCATCCGTTCGAGCTGACCGAGGATATACGGCTCCCTCATGATGCCGCCGCCCAGCACCACCAGAGCCGGGTCAAAAGCGTGGATCAAGGATATGATACCACAGGCGACCTCGCGAATCCATGCATCTACTTCCTTTTTTATTGTCGGATCGTTCAAATGTGCAAAAATATCCCGTCCCGTGGTGAGCGCCGGGTAAAGCGCCGTTACGCGGGCCACCAGCGCAGAGGTGCTGGCGTAGCGCTCGTAGCTCCCCGTGCCCTGCCGCGCCGGGTCCACGGCCTCAGGATGCGTGACGAGCCCCCCGAACTCCCCCGCGCTGCCCGCGCGGCCACGGTACAGCCGGCCGCCGATATACACCGCACCGCCCACGCCCGTGCCGTAGCTCACCATCAGGAAATCCTGTTCGTCCCGCGCCGCCCCGAAGGCGAATTCTCCCGCCGCCGCGGCGTTCACGTCGTTTTCCACAGCCACCGGCAGGCCCAGCTCCCCCTCCAGGATCTGCCGCGGGTTCAGCCCCGTGTAGCCGGGGATATTGTCGCTCAGGCGGATAACGCCCGTCCGGGCGTCCACCTCGCCGGCGGTGGAGACGCCCACACGCTCCACGCCCGGCGTCTGCCGCACAAGCTGCGCCACGCGGGACAGCATCGCCCGCGCCCCGCCGCCTCCGTCCGTCGGCGTTTCCTCTACGTCTGTCAGCACGCCGTCCTCCAGCACGCCCGACTTGATGTATGTCCCTCCGATGTCGATACATGAGATTTTCATCGTTTTTCCTTTTCCGGCTGAAAAAGCTGCCTGATTCGTGACATTACTGCGGTGGCCATCGTAAAGTGTGCAATTTCATCCATATGCGTACCGTCTATACCGCTCACTTGAACCTTGACGCCCGCGTCAAGGAACGCACAGCCGAGGCGTTCCGCCGCCTTCTCATACAGTGGAGCCAATTGACAGGATTTTTCACTGCAGATACTGCCCGGTTCTTCTCCGGAGGTTTCGTCAAAGCACTTCGGCGTCATCGGCGGCGGTGAGATCAAAAGCACCTTCGGCGTGGCCGCCCACACCGGAGTGCTGATTGCCATCCGTACCAATGTCTCCATTCCTGATGCAATATTTTTAGCAGACGCACCAAACCGCATTTTGCAGTCGTTCGTGCCCAGCATAAGCAGCAGCATATCCAGCGGAGCATGGGACCACAGACAAGGATAAAAATAATCGCTTCCCTTTCTTCCCGGCAAAATCGGGTCTTCAAAGACCGTAATGGAATACACTGGCGGCCCCGGCGTACTGTACAGTGAAAATTTCGGTACGCTGTTTGATTTGACCGAGTCGCAGATTGCAGGGCAGACGGCTTACGGTGTTTACGAGAAATTCTTGAACGACGAAGTATGGCCGCGTCCGTACTTGCAGGCAGAACAAGTGAGCCGTGCAGGCCAGCTCCGCACGGATATCTTCAATACCGTCAGCCAGATGAAAGCCAAATGGATCACCGGCGAAGCGGACATCGACGCCACCTATGACCAGTTCAAATCCGATCTTGAAAAAATGGGCATTGAGGAATTCGTTTCGATCTATCAATCTGCGTACGACGCATTCAACTCCGCCATGAACGGCTGATATCCCTTCTTAACACTGGGAGGAGCTTCAAATCCTGAAGCTCCTCCCATAAATAAGAATACGAAATTCCAGCGAGAACTGATGTGGAAGGAGTTTGGCTTTGCGTGATTTTTGACAGCGTAAAAAATGCATGCCTTTACCTTGGGCTGAACCCGCGGTTGGATACCGCACTGCGTTTTTTGGCCGACGGCAAATTTGCAGAGCAGGCCGCGGGAAGATATGTCCTGCAGGAGAATGATATCACCTGTTCGCGTTTTACAGCGGAAACGCATCCGTGGGAAGAAGGCTTTTTTGAGTCGCATCGGAAATTTTTTGACATTCACGTCCCTCTGTCTTCAAAAGAGCTTTTGCTCACAGCTCCCATCGAACGGCTGGTTCCTGACGGGGATTTTGACGAAGCCGCGGATTGCCAAAAGTTTCATGCGCAGCCGGCAACTGTACTGGCACTGACGCCGGGTATGTTTGCGGTCTGCTTTCCCGGCGATGGGCACATGCCTCTCGTCTGTGAAGAGGGCCGCGGACATGTTGAAAAATGGATATTCAAAGTTCGGATATAAAGCGGTGAAGCCTATGCGCTTCCACTTCGGGGGCGCGTTCGATATCTCAAAAATCTAATACAAACTGGAGGGTCAGAAAATGAAACTTGCAACGTTCGAAGTGAACGGTGAGGAAAAGTGGGGATTCCTTGCCGTCAACCCGCGCACGGAACAGGAGTGCATCGTCGTTCCTCATGACGTAGAGGCCGTGATACCGGCGCTTTGCCGCTACACGTCCTACTTCGAGCTTTCCAAGCCTTGCTTCATCGGCGAGGGCAAGGAATGGCCGAAGGATCTTCAGGGATTCCTGGAGATGGGCGAGCCCGGCATGGAACTGCTTCGAAAGATGGAGCGCTTTGTCCATGATTATGCGCGGGAGCAGGATCTGTTTTTGATCGAGCCGTGCTTTTACCCGTTGGATGAGATCCGCCTGAAATCGCCGATCCCGCGCCCGCGCGTTTACTGGGGCCTTGTCCAGAACTGCCCCTCTTTCTTCCGCAATGACCCCAAGCGCTATTTCATCAATCTGTACCCTCAGGGCCATGAACGCACGCAGGCCAGTTGCGTGGGGCAAAACGGCTATATGGTGTTCAACGGCGATGAGGATGTGTTCCCTTGCGGTTTTACGATTGAGATGGGCGTTATTATTGGCAAACGCGGCAAATACATTCCCGCCTCCCGCGCTATGGAATATGTTGCAGGCTACACCAACGTGATCGACGCCGCCCTGCGCAATGTCCAGAACGATTACAACCGTACCGAAACCCGCATGGGCAAAGACTGGTATATTGACGCCACCGCCTCCTGGATCGGCAAAAAAATGGATACCATGGGCGCAATGGGGCCGTATCTTACCACAAAAGACGAGGTCCTCAATCCTTATGATCTGTTGTGCTATTCCAAGCAGGACGGCAAGATCCGCGACCGCGGATTCTCCGGCGAAATGGTGATCGGCATTGAACGGGCAATCGAATATTACAGTTCCTTTGCAGAACTCCGGCCCGGCGACGTGTTCCATATGGGCGCCATGCAGGTGGACGGCATGCGCATGCTGCCCGAGAACAGCTTTGGGCCCGAAAACTGCGTGGAGGTTGGCATTGAAAAGGTGGGTGACCTTCGCGTTCAATTTATCTGGCCGTATAAAAACGACTGGCGCCCTGAAGACGACCCCACGCGTGCCATTCATCCCGCGGACGCCGTCCGCGACCTGTATGCGAACGGTACGGACAAGTTGTCCGGGCCGGAGGCTTTTGACGCGCATGCTGTGCGGCATTTCTGGATCAGCCACGGCAACTATGAGGCCGCCGAGAAAAATGAAGGCTTGATGCGCATTACGGACGTGCCTCGCATGCTTAATAACCCAGGCCGCGTCGTATCTGATGAAACAAACGGCCGCCTCGCCCGCCGTGCCACCACCGTAAAGGTCGGCATCGAACTGTGCGCGGTCATCGGCAAAGTGGCATACAAGGTAACGCCCGAAACCGCTCACGAATACATACTCGGCTATTCTCCCCTGGCGGTCATGAACGACCAGTCCCTGCTGGAGGATGTCGCCGTGGAGTTCTCCAACCCACAAGAACGCAACATCCCTCTGCTGTATGCGCGCTGGGGCGATGGCTACAACGTTATGCTCCCACATCCCATAGCAAAGGAAGCGGAAGATGTCATGCACGCAAAAATGCATCTTAAGGTGGACGGCATCGGCGAAATCGATACTTCTACCGAAGAATATATTGTGGATGCGGAGGGAATCCTCGTCAGCCTTACAAAATACCTGACTTTGTTCCCAGGCGACGTGGTTTCCCTGGGCCGTATCTCCACACTGCTGGAAGTTCCCGCTGATATCGTTGCGAAAGACGGTATTCATGGCACAGCCGGTATCGAAGGACTTGGTGAGCTTCCCTTCCACTTCGTAAAAGACACAGAAGCGGAAGAAGCGGAAACCGTCCGCGAGGGATTTTGAAATGCAACATAAATGTTTAAATTTTTGAGAGGAGCCAACAACAATGGTAAAATATGATACCAGTAAATTCCATGGTGTATTCGTGGCGCTGAACGCCAGTTATGATGCAAACGGTGAATTGAATACGGAAAAGCTGAAAGAGCTTGCGCTGTGGTACCATAGCCTTGGCGTGAAAGGCCTTTATGTATGCGGCAGCACGGGCGAAGGTATGCTGTTGACGGCTGAAGAGCGCAAAGCCTCTGTGAAAGCTGTGTGTGAGGCTGTCGGGGGAAAGCTCGTGATCCTGTGCCATGTGGGCGCGCCCTCCACGCGGCAGGCCGTAGAACTGGCCAAGCACGCGGAAAGCTGCGGCGTAGATGCCGTATCTGCCGTTCCATGTGTGTTCTATATCCACTCCGAAGATGCGATCGCCAACCATTGGAACACAATCACGGAGGCTGTCGACCTGCCTTTCTTCATTTACAATATTCCTCAGCTTACCGGCTATAACCTTTCCCGCGGGCTGTTTGAGCGCATGCTCCAGAATGAAAAGATCGCAGGCATCAAAAACTCCAACGAGGTCGCTCACCAGATCATGCAGTTCAAGGCGTTGGGCGGTGAGAACTTCATTGTGCTGAACGGCCCGGACGAACAGTACCTGGCCGGCCGCCTGATGGGGGCGGACGGCGGAATCGGCGGCACCTACGGCCCGATGCCCGAACTTTACATGAAGCTGGAGGAATACATCTGCGCAGGCGAAATCGAAAAAGCACGCCGGCTACAGGAAAAGATTTTGTTCTTTATTTACCGCCTGTGCTCTTTCCCGTCCATGTACGGCGCCAATAAGGCGATCATCAAGCTGCGCTCCGGTATTGATATCGGCCAGCCCCGGCTGCCGTTCCTGCCGGTATCCAGTGAAGACCCGAAGGTTGTCGAGCTTAAAAATGATATTGAGAAAGCGATTGCCGCGCTTGATTAAAGGCGGTCTCATTCTCCGCTGAAACCGCGCGGTGACGATACAGGCGGCAGATTGAGTTCTGCCGCCTGTATATTTTTGTTTTTTCTGCGCCCATCCACAATATACCTTAAGATGGGACGGTAAGCGGCGCTCAGCGTTTTTTATTGGGGAGGAAAAGTATTGTATGGAAGTGTTAAAGCTGATTGCGGTTTTTGCCGCAATCATTTTGATTTTGAGGATGAAAAGGCCTTTGTGGCTTGCCCTCTGCTGCGGAGCGCTGGCCACTGTTGCCCTTTACGGGCTGAGCCCGCTTGAAACCCTGCGGCTCGCCGTCCGCTCGGTGCTCAGTGCCGACACATTGATCCTTGTGAGCAATATATACCTGATCACGTTCCTCCAGCGCATGATGGAGCACATGGGGCACCTTGAGCTGGCGCAGAAGTCCCTTTCCGGCCTGTTCAACAACCGCCGGGTCAACGCTTCGGTTGCCCCGATGTTTGTAGGCCTTCTTCCGTCGCCCGGCGCGATTTTCATTGCCGGGTCCATGGTGAACAATGCCTGTGAGGATCACCTTCCCGTGGAAGACCGGGCGTTTATCGCAAGTTATTTCCGCCACATTTCTGAAAGTTTTATGCCCACATATGCTTTTATCCTGTTTGGCTGCCAGCTTTCCGGTGTTCCGGTAAATGCGTTTGTTCTGGGAATGATTCCCATGGTGGCATTGCTGATCCTGCTGGGATACTGGTTTGAGCTCCGCAGGCTCCCAAAGGATACCGGGGTGCCTCCAAGTGACAATCGGCGGCAGGATATGAGAGACCTTATCCGGAGTATCTGGAGCATTGCTGCGGTGATCGCCCTCATCCTTGCTTTTGACCTGCCGGTCTGCATCGCTATTTTACTTGTGATCGTGGTTTATTTTTTCGTCAATCGGTTCACTCTGTCGATGGTGCGGCCCTATATCATATCCTCCTTTGAACCAAATATCATCGTAAATACTTTTATTCTCATGATATTCCGCAATTTGCTTACGGCGGCAGGCGTCATTGAAAAGTTGCCCGTCTTTTTTGAAGGTCTGCCTATCCCGGCCTTTGTGGTGTTTTTTCTGATATTTTTCTGCTGTACCATGATTGCAGGTTCCACTGCAACCATTACGTTGTGCACGCCGCTGGCCTTCGCCACCATACCATCCGGCGGGCTGCCCCTAATGGTACTGCTGATGAGCTGTACTTACGCAGCTATGCAGATATCACCCGCGCATATTTGCTTGTTCCTGTGCTGCGATTACTTTAAAATCAGCATCGGTTCCCTAATAAAAAAGACGCTGCCTGTGATCATAGCGTTTTATCTCATTTTATTCCCCTATTACTTTTTATTAAACCTGTTTTTTTCCTAATGGCTTTCATTGCTCAAGAAGGGAGGCGTGCCTTTATGATACGCGTGGGTATCGCAGGGATCGGTTATATCGCAGAGGAGTATATCAAACTGTTTTCGCAGGGCAAAATCAAAAACGCCGAGCTCCATGCGCTTTCCAGCAGAAATTATGCACATATGGAGGAGATTAAAAATACTTATCATCTGACTGACGCCACACTTTTTTCAGACTACAATGCGATGCTCGCCAGCAGCGGCATCGACATGGTTATCGTCTGCACACCGCATTTCTGCCATCCGGACATGGCCATTCGGTCGATCGAACGGGGGATCCATACTTTGATTGAAAAGCCGGTCGGGGTTTTTCCGGAAGAGCTGGAAACCCTGCGGCTCTGTTGCGCCCGGCATCCGGATATACGCTCCGGAGTGCTGTATTGTCGGCGTGGAAACAAAGCCTTCATAAAGCTGAAGGAATTGACGGACAGCGGTTTCATCGGTGAAATGAAGCGGGTCACATGGATCGTCACCGACATGTACCGGCCTAAAGCGTATTTCGACGCTTATCCTTGGAAAGGAACTTTCCGGGAAGAAGGAGGCGGGCTTCTGATGACTCAGGTATCCCATCAGATCGACCTTCTTGTGTGGCTGTGCGGCCTTCCGTCCGCGCTGCAGGCATTTTGTTCCATCGGACGGGAGCGCGACATTAAAGTTGAAAACGAAGCCACCGTTGTGATGAAATATCCGCGCGGCGCAACAGGGCAGTTTGTCGCTTCTTCCCGCGAGTGTCCCGGCAGCAACCGTCTGGAAATCATCGGAAGCCATGGACAGGCGGTTCTGGAAAATTACAGCATTTTAACTCTTCGTTCACTGCAGCAAGACGAAAAGGATTATTCTTTACAAAGCAGCGAGCCTTACGGGCGCATTCCTTACACAGAGCAGCTGTTCACTTTTAAAAATGAGGAGAACAGTATCTTGCAGGCTGGTATCATAAATAACTTCATTTCTGCAATCACAAAAAACGAACCGGTTTTGTGCCCTGTACAGCAGGCGCTCGACACCCAGATCTTCATCCAAACAGCATATCTGTCTGCATGGAAGCAAAAGATGACGACGCTTCCGCCAGATACAACGATTTTTACAAGGGAATTGTTGAGACAGCCGGAGGAGTGAAAGGCTGTACAAAAAGGTTCTCTGCAGATGTACCGTATTTTTACAGGTGCCGAAGCGAAAGCACGTTTCCGGTTCCATTGAAAGACCCGGCAAGACTCAGGCAAAAGGAGTGCAGCACACAAACGCGGCGTATTTCTACAAACAGGCGGCGCCATAACAGAATGGAAACAGCGGTAAAAAACAGTAGACACAGTCTCTCGTGTCTACTGTTCTTTTATTATATGAGGCGAAAATGAGAATCGTCTTCCCCCCTTCTTTCAAACGTCCATCACAAAAGCCCTGTCCAATTTTATGTTTGAACAAGGCTTTTGTTAATTTTTGCTGTTTATTATCCATTGACCATCTCAGCTTAACCGGAAGCCTGACTTTGCACATCCGTCAGCCTGAGACAGAGATTCCCCGAGCGGCTTTTTCCGCGTTCATGCTGTCCATGTCCTTTTCGATGTTCATCGCGCACAGAACAGCCAGCATCACAAAGGTCACCGCCGCCGGCACCCAGCCCAGCAGCGCATTGATCGTGGCGATGGTCGCGTCCGGCTGGGCCGGCAGCGCCTCGTTGAAGCCCGCCATGTGCAGAGAAAGCGTCAGAAGCTGCGTCGCGCCCGCCTGGGCCAGCTTTGCCGCCAGGTTATCGCCTGTTGAAACAAGGCTGTCGATGCGGCGTCCGCTCTGCCATTCGATCAGGTCCGCGATATTGTTGCGATTGGTATTGAACATGACGAAGGTGATGGAAAGGCCGATGCCCACCGTCACCGCGTTCAGATAGATTGCCCCCACCGCAAAGGGGTCGATGACGAACCATACTTTGCCCAGGATCAGTACAGCGGCCGCAAAGATCATCGTCCGCTTGCGGCCGAGCAGCCGGTCCAGCGGGCCGGTCAGCACCGTCGTGATGATGGAAACCACCAGGTACACGGCCTGGATGATGGTGGCCGCGCCGGTGCTGCCCATCACATACGTCGCATAATAGGTGATGGAGCTCATGATGAGCACGTTGTTTACGCCATAGCAGATGATGTACAGCATATTGAGCACCCACGATTTGCAGCGGAACAGCATTTTGGCCGCGCTGCGGGCGCTTACGTGGTCCTCGTCGTCCGAGATCTGTACGACGCGCTCCTTTGTGGTGAAATAGTGTGTGAGGCTGCCGACGATGCAGACAGCGCCCATGACCATGGCGGTGAGCAGGAACCCGCGGGAGCTGCTGCCGTCGATGAGGTTGCCGCCGTTGTCCAGCGCGCCGAACAGCTTGAGCAGCGGCAGGCAGGCCACAGCGCCGATGCCCGAGCCGATGCAGCCGCCCAAATTGCGGTACACGTTGATGGAACGCCGGTCCGCGTCGCGGTTGGTCGCCAGGCCGCCCATGCTGTTGTAAGGGATGGCAACAAAGGTATTGAAGGATTCAAAAATAAAATAGATCACCAGCGCCAGAATGACGGCAGCGGTCTGCGAGGTTTTGAAATCGCAGAACAGCAGTACCACCGAAACCGCCCAGGGCACCGCGAACCACAGCGCGAAGGGGCGGCAGCGCTCGCCGTTTTTGAATTTGTGGTTCACGGACCAGAAGCCGATCAGCGGGTCGTTGACCGCGTCCCAGACGGTTCCGATGGTCAGGATCATGCCCGCGACGAGCACGTCGATCTTCAGTACATTGGTGAGGAAAAACAGATAATAAATGCTCTTGAACTGGTACACCACGTTGCTGGCGGTGGAAAAGGTCAAAAAGCCGAACTTTTCCCCAAATTTCAAAGGCGGGATCACATTTGTCCGAACATCCTGCTTCATACGGTGGGTTCCTCCTTTTCAAGGGCCTGCAAACGGTCGCGCAGCAGGCTTTTGAAGCGCTCCGGCTCGTCGGTCATCGGGTTGTGGCCCGACTGCTCGAACCAGATCAGCTCCTTTTTCGGTGCCTGGATCAAATCGAAATAATCCTGCACCAGCGCCGCAGGAGTGTTCTGGTCCAGCACGCCGTCAAAGATAAAATAAGGCACCTGGAATTTTGTACAGGTGCTGGGAAAGTCCGTTGCTCCCACGGCGGGCCACATGGCTGTAAGCACATAGCGGTACCCTTTGGCCACGCCGATCAGGTCCGGAATGCTGTATTCGCCGGAGCACAGCATGGGGATCACCATGGAACGGAAATAGCTGCGTTTCTTTTTGCTTTGGGAATAGCCGCCGTATTTCATCATCACCCGGCGCTGGGCCATCATCCCGTCGAAGCCGCCCTTATAAACACCCATGACCGGGGGCCCCACCCGCTTTAAGACGGCGATGGATTTTTCGTCCCCGGCCTTTTGGGCCTCATCCAGCGCAAATTGATAGCTCAGTTCCTCGTTTTTCGCCCCGTTGACAACCTGCCCGAAGCCCACAAAGGCCGCAATGTGCTCCGGATAGCGGTACGCCAGCCATGTGCCCAGCTCCGAGCCCCAGCTGCCGCCCAGCAGGTACACCTTTTTCCTGCCGTATTCCCGACACAGCCAAAGCACAAGCTCGTGGGCATCGTCCACAAGGCGGTCGATCGTCAGCGTCTCCACGGCCGCCCCGCGATAAGAACCGCCGCTGCCCCGCTGGTCCCATGCGACAACAAGAAACTCCTTTTGCAGGTCTGCGTGCACCGTCATGACTGTGTGGCGGTTGCACACACCCGGGCCGCCATGCAAAAACAGCAGCACCGGCTTCGTTTCATCGCCTTTGACATGGATCTTCTGCGGCAGGCCGCCCAGCGTCACTTTGCATTTCCGGTCGATCACAACACTTCCTCCTCTTCATTTATGTTTCTTTTCTGCATCACCCTGTTACTGTATCAAAGTATAGCATATTCCGGAAAGGCATACAATTGATATTTTGCACTGCCGCTGCAGCGCTTTTATGGAAGGTCTTCCCTTTTCACCCGATGCCATAGAGGGATTGACAAATCCCGCCCGGACAGATAAGCTATAAAAACAGTTAGTTAGCAAAAACTAACTGTTGTTTTCAGCACGGGTTAGCTTTTCCTAACCTTCAAAAAGGAGTTTGTCCATGATGATCAACAAACGGCTGATCGGCACCGTGCCGGACAGCAAACCGTACATCGCCGGAAACGTGGCGCTTCAGTGGCTTTCCTTGCTGAGCAATGCAGGGATGATCTTCTCCTGCGCGTGGTTTCTGCAGCAGCTGCTGGAGGGCGCCGCCGCCCCCCGCACGCTTGCACTGCCGCTGGCCGCGGGGCTGGCAGCTGTCCTTGTGCGGGGCATATGCACCGCAGGTGCGGGCCGGATGAGCTTTCTGGCCGCGCGCTCGGTGAAGCGCACGCTGCGCCGCAGTATTTATGAAAAGCTTCTGCGCCTTGGCCCCGCATACAGCCAGAACGTGGCGACCTCCGAGGCCGTGCAGCTGGCTGCCGAGGGCGTGGAACAACTGGAAACCTATTTCGGCGCATACCTTCCACAGTTTTTTTACAGCATGCTTGCTCCGGCGACATTGTTCGCGCTGTTAGCGCCCGTCAGCCTGCGGGCCGCGCTGGCGCTTCTGGTGTGTGTGCCGCTCATCCCTGCCGCCATCGCGGCGGTGCAGACCTTTGCCAAAAAGCTGTTGGGCCGCTACTGGGGCCAGTATACGGCATTGGGAGACACTTTTCTGGAAAACCTGCAGGGGCTGACCACACTGAAGATCTATCAGGCCGACGGCTATAAGCAGGAGGAGATGAACCGGGAGGCGGAAAAATTCCGCAGGATCACCATGAAAGTGCTGACGATGCAGCTCAATTCCATCACCATCATGGATCTCGTGGCATACGGCGGGGCGGCGCTGGGCATGGTGCTGGCCGTTCTTGAATTCCGCGCGGGGCGCATTCCGTTCTGGGGCTGCTTCGCCGTCATTTTTCTGTCGGCAGATTTTTTCCTGCCCATGCGCCAGCTCGGCTCGTTTTTCCACATCGCGATGAACGGCATGGCTGCCAGCGATAAGATCTTTACCCTGCTGGACCTGCCCGAGGACGCCCCTGGCAGCGGTACGGCAGCGGGCGGCACGCTGGCCTGCAGGGACCTGCGTTTCTCCTACGAGGAAGGGCGCGAAGTGCTGCACGGCGTTTCCATGGACTTTCCCCAAGGCGCGTTCACGGCCATCGTGGGTGAAAGCGGATGCGGCAAAAGCACTGTGGCCTCCGTGCTGACAGGGCGCTGCCGGGGCTACACGGGCAGCGCGGCGCTGAGCGGCGGCGAGATTTCCGCTCTTTCCGCCGACAGCCTGCTGCGCACCGTGACCTATGTAGGCTTCAGCAGCTATCTGTTCCGAGGCACCGTGGCCGAAAATCTTCGCATGGCCCGGCCGGACGCAGACGACGCGTCTCTGTGGGACGTGCTGGAACGCGTGCGCCTGGCGGGTTTCCTGCGCGGTGAGCGAGGGCTGGACACCCCGCTGGACGCTCAGGGCGCGAACCTCTCCGGCGGGCAGCGCCAACGCCTTGCGCTTGCCCGGGCGCTGCTGCACGACAGCCCGGTCTATGTGTTCGACGAAGCCACATCCAACATTGACGTGGAGAGCGAAAACGACATCATGGCTGAGATCCGCGCGCTGGCCAGGCGCCGGACGGTCATCGTCATCACGCACCGCCTTGCCAACGTGACGGACGCGGACAGCATCTATGTGCTGGAGGCCGGCACGGTGGCGGGACACGGTCCACACGCCGCACTGCTGGCCCAGGGAGGCCTTTACAAAACGCTTTGGGACAGACAGCAGGAGCTGGAACACTTTGGGACAGAGGAGGTGAGCGCATGAAACAGCAGCGAAGCGGCTTTTCTGTGATGCGCCGCCTCATCGTGCTGGTGCGCCCTCTGGCTCCGTTTATGGCGCTGGCTGTCCTGCTGGGCGTGGCGGGCTTTGTGTGCGCCATATTTCTCACCATTCTGGGCGGCTGGGCCATACTGGAGGTTCTGGGGCTGGGCGCTCCCCTGGCGCTGGGCGGCCTGTTCGCCTGCGCGGCGGCTTTCGCCCTGCTGCGCGGCGTTCTGCGCTACGGCGAACAGGCCTGCAACCATTTCATCGCCTTCAAGCTGCTGGCACTCATCCGCGATAAGGTGTTCACTGCCCTGCGCCGCTTGTGCCCCGCCAAACTGGAGGGCCGGGACAAGGGGGATCTGATTGCCGTCATCACTGCGGATATCGAGCTTCTGGAGGTGTTTTACGCCCATACCATCTCTCCCGCGGCCATCGCGCTTGTGATGTCTGTCGGCATGAGTGTGTTCATCGGTGCTTACCATCCGCTGCTGGGTCTGCTGGCCGCGGCGGCATACCTGACGGTGGGTGCGGCGCTGCCGGTGCTCATCGCACGGCTGGGCGGCAATACGGGCGCACAGTTCCGTGCACAGGCCGGAGCGTTGAGCGGCTATGTACTGGACAGCCTGCGCGGTCTGCGCGAAGTGCTGCAATACCATCAGGGCGAAAACCGCCTGGCAGGGTTGGAGGAGCGCACAGAAGGCTTGCTGCACACCGAGGAACGCATGAAGGGGCGCGCGGCATGGAGCATGGCTCTGACGAACACCGTCATTCTGACGTTCAGCCTTGGAATGCTGGCCGCAGCCGCGGGGCTGTATTTTGCCGGCGCGGTGGGATTCGACGGCGTGCTCATCCCTCTGACCGCACTGATGAGCTCCTTTGGGCCTGTGGTAGCGCTGGCAAATCTGGGCAGTACGCTGCAAAATACGCTGGCCGCAGGCAACCGTGTGCTGGATATCCTGGATGAGGAACCGCTGGTGCATGAGATCGCCGGCAGGCAGACCACCGCCTTTTCCGGCGCAGCCTGTGAGGATGTGAGCTTCTCTTACGGCGAAGAGCCAGTCCTCTCCCGTGTGAGCCTACGCATCCCGCAGGGCCGCGTGGTGGGCATTACGGGGCGCAGCGGCAGCGGCAAATCCACGCTGCTGCGCCTGCTGATGCGCTTCTGGGACGCGGACGGCGGCGCGGTGCGCGTCTCCGGCCGGGACGTTCGGGAGGTGAACACCGGAGATCTGCGGCGTATGGAAGGCTTTGTGACGCAGGAAACGCACCTCTTCCGCGACAGCATCGCAAGCAACCTGCGCATTGGGAAGCGGGATGCGACGCAGGCCGAGCTGGAGGCTGCCTGCAAAAAGGCTTCGGTACACGAATTTATCCTGTCCCTGCCCAAGGGGTATGACACGCCTGTGGGGGAGCTGGGAGATACGCTCTCCGGCGGGGAGCGGCAACGGCTGGGGCTTGCCCGGGCATTCCTGCACGACGCGCCGTTTCTGTTGCTGGACGAGCCCACCAGCAATCTGGATAGCCTGAACGAGGGCGTTATTCTCCGGTCGCTGCAAAGCGAACGCGGCGGCCGCACCGTGGTGCTGGTCTCACACCGGGCATCCACAATGGCCGTTGCCGACGAGGTATACGCCGCGCAGGAAGGGCGGGTGAGCTGATGGTCCGCCTGCAGAGCGTTGAGGCCAAGCGGCAGCGGGAAAAGCGTATGGTACAGGAAATGGTCGCGCTGTACTGCCGCAAAAAGCACGGCGGGCAAAAACGCCTGTGCCCCGAATGCGCCGCGTTGGCCGAATATGCGGGGCAGCGCAGCGACCGATGTCCGTTCATGGAGACAAAAACCTTCTGCTCCAACTGCAGTGTACACTGCTACCGTCCTGATATGAGGGAAAAAATTCGTGCTGTGATGCGTTGGGCCGGGCCCCGCATGTTGCTGCACCATCCTGTTGCGGCAGCACGGCATGTGATTGAGACAAAACGCGAAAAGAAAAAATTGGAGGCTGCAGAATGAAGCTTTTTTACGTGATCCTTGGCTGTATCGGTCTGGGCCTGGGCGCGGTGGGCGCCGCCGTCCCGCTGCTGCCCGCGTTTCCTTTCCTGATGCTGGCGGCTTTTTGCTTTGCCCGCAGCTCCCGGCGCCTGAACGATTGGTTCCTGAGTACCAGACTGTACAAGAATAATCTGGAAAGCTTTGTGCGCGGACGAGGCATGACCCGTGCAGCCAAGCTGCGCATCATGGGCGTTGTCACACTGACGATGGCCTTCGGCTTCGCCATGATGGGACGTGTGCCTGCGGGACGTGCCGTATTGGCGGTGGTGTGGGTATGTCATATTCTGTACTTTATCTTCGGCATCAGGACCATTGCTCCGGAGGAAACCGCCGTACCGCTGGACGCTGCCCGGACGAAAGAGGATGAGGCGGCCTGAAAAGCAAGGCCTTTGCCATTCCCCAAACGGAAAAGGGGCCGCCCCGTTCCCGCAGCGCGGAATGGGGCGGCCCTGTTTTGTTTTACAGCTTGCCCTTTACGACCCGCGTACAGGTGCAGCCGGGCGGCGCATCACATGCTCGCCGTGGACATCCCTCTCTTCGGTGAAGACGAACCCAAACGCCTCATACAGGCGCGTAGCAGCGGTGTTGCCGTCCACTACGCTCAGATAAATATCCCGCGGGCCGTATTCCTCCGCCAAGCGGGCCAGCAGAGATGCCACGGCGGCTCTGCCGTAGCCTCGGCCCTGCCTGGCGGCGTCGATGAGCAGCCTGTCCAGCCACACGCGGCCCGCAGGCGGGTATTCCCAAAAATAACCGTACATGGCGAAACCGACCACCGCCGTGCCGTCGTAAATGGCCACGGGTCTCCAGTCCGCGCGCTGTGCGGCCTCGTCCAGGCATGCGGACACTGTCTCCACAAAGCCCTCCTGCCCCGTTCCTGCCCGCAGGCCCAGCACAGCCAGCCGGTTTTCCTGCGTCACGGGCTCCAATCGAAGCTGCATATTTCCTCCTTGCACACGCGTGCCTTTTTTCATTCCGGCGCACGGGTACCGCGCCGTTGTTTTGATTGTAGGAGGATTCGAAGGCTCTGTCAACTCCGGTCATTCATTTCGAAACCGCGATTTTGCGTGCATTCGTTTACAAGATAGAAACAACTGTATGCTATAAACAAAGCTGTAAACCGCTCTTTCCCGCTGTTTTTGAAAGGAGGCCGCCCCATGACACGCTCCCGACGCCTGTATTTCCTGTTGGGCCTTGCCGTGCTGCTTTTATGCGCGGCGGCGGCCGCACCCCGTGCGCGCGCGCTGTGGGCGCAGCTGCCTTCGGGCGAATGGATCGAAGCGGCGGACTGCGCCGCGCGCCGCGAAGCACCCGCTCCCGGCAGAGATGCACTGCACGTCAGGGCAGGCATGCGTCCCGCGCGCGGCTGTACGGGCACCGTCGTCGCCGAGCTGCGCCGTCCGCGTGCAGACGGCGGCTGGGAGGTCGAGGCATCCTTCCGGGGCGGCGTGCGGCTGGACGCCAGACTGCCGGGCACGCCCGCAGAGGGGTGCCGCCTGCGCGTGGTGTTCCGCGCATGGCGCGGCAGCGAGCTGATGGAAGAGCGTGTGCTCGAATCCGCCGTCTGACCGGCCGGGCCGGTCTTTGCTCCCGTCCCCTCCCAATGATGCCGAAGGGCGTTTCCTCCGCAGCGATGCTGCCGGGGAAACGCCCTTTTTTGTTCTTTTTCTGTGCGGAAGGCCGCGTCACTCGTTTTCCAGCGCCTCACGGCATTCCTGCAGCTCTGCCGCATGCTCGGGCGGAAGCTTAGGATAGTGGGGGTCGATATCCTCCAGCACGCCCAACACCGCCTCGGAGACCAGATACCGCGTGTACCATTTCTGGTCAGCCGGGATCACATACCACGGACTGTGGCGGGTAGCCGTCTCGTTTACGGCCGCCTCGTAGGCGTCCATATAATCGTTCCAGTAGGCCCGTTCCCGGATATCCGCCTGGGAAAATTTCCAGTTCTTCGCCTCCACCTGGATGCGCTCCAGAAAACGCTCTTTCTGTTTTTCTCTGGAAAGGTTCAGGAATATCTTCACCACGCGGCAGCCGTTTTCGTACAGGTATTCCTCAAAATGGCGGATCTGCCGGTAGCGTTTTTTGAAAAAGTCCGGGTCCTCCAGCACGCGTGCGGGCATTTTGTAGTTTTTTTGCAGCGCATGCACCTTTACCACCAGCACATCCTCGTAATACGAGCGGTTGAACAGCGCCATCTTGCCCCGGGCCGGCAGCGCCTTCATGGCACGCCAAAGATAATCGTGAGACAACTCCTCGCTGGTTGGCTGTTTAAAGCTGTGCACGTCTATTCCCTGGGGATTCACGCAGCCCATCACATGCTTGACAGTGCTGTCCTTGCCTGCGGCATCCATAGCCTGCAGAATGATGAGCACGGACTCCCGTCCATCCGCATACAGCTTGTCCTGCAGCGCCTCGATGCGCCCCAGATTTTTTTCAGTGCGCCGGAGGATATCCTCCTTGTCCACACCGTCTTTTTTCGCGCCGGTATTCATACCGCGCAGTTCCAGCTTTTCTTCACCGTCAAAACGGTAATCCTTAAGGCTCATTTATTTCAGCTCCCTGCCTTTTTTGTGCTGCGCACACGCGCGGCCGCGCAAGCGGCGGGCTTAAGGCTATTATAACACGACGGCGCGAAGCGGCCACAACAAAACCGCGCCTGCTGCGGTTTTGCGTGTTTCAATGTTCTCAAGCCCATGCGCGCCGGCGCATCAGCGTGTGCTGCGCACACGCGCGGCCGCGCAAGCGGCGGGCTTAAGGTTATTATAACACGAACCGCGCAGAGTTTGCATGCCGCCGTAAATTTCACACAAAAAGGCGGCACGGGAATATCCCGCGCCGCCCGTACCGGACTCAGCCGTTTTCAAATTTATCCCGCAGGCTTTTGAAAAAGCCCTTGCGCTGTTCGTAGTTATCGTCCTTGAGCGTATCCTCAAATTTCTTCAGCGCATCGCGCTGGGTCTTTGTCAGCTTCTTGGGGATCTCCACCACGACCTTAACATATTGGTCGCCCCGGCCGCGGCCGTTGACATACTGGATGCCCTTGCCCCGCAGGCGGAACGTGGTGCCGCTCTGTGTTCCTTCCGGCACCGTGTACTGTACCTTGCCGTCGATGGTGGGCACCACCACCTCCGCGCCCAGAACGGCCTGGCTGTACGTGACCGGCACTGTGACATGTACGTCGAAGCGGTCGCGCTCGAACATGGCGTCCGGGCGCACCGTCACGATCACAATCAGGTCGCCGCTGGGCCCGCCGTTGAGGCCCGCGTCGCCCAGACCTGTCAGGCGCATGCTTTGATCGTCGTCGATACCCGCGGGCACCTTTACCTCAACACGCTTTGTGCTGGAGGTCTTGCCGCTGCCGTGGCACTTGGAGCACGGGGATTTGATGATCTTCCCCTTGCCGCCGCAGCGTGAGCAGGGCTGCGAGCTCTGCATCACGCCAAAAGGCGTGCGCTGCTGCACCGTCACATAGCCGGAGCCGTGGCAGTCCGGGCATGTCTCGGGGCTGGTTCCCTTGGCCGCGCCCGTGCCGCCGCATTCAGGGCAGGTGTCCTGCCGGTTGACGCTGACGGTTTTGGTGCAGCCGTGGACGGCCTCCATAAAGCTGAGCACCAGGCTGACGCGGATATCGCCGCCCTTGCGCGGCGCATTTGGGTTGGCGCGGCGCCCGCCGCCAAAGCCGCCAAAGCCGCCGCCGAACAAGTCGCCGAACAGGTCGCCCAAGTCCACGCCGCCGCCAAAGCCACCGCCGAACCCGCCGCCCGCGCCCGCGCCGTAGTTGGGGTCTACGCCTGCATGGCCAAATTGGTCATACCGGGCGCGTTTATCTTTATCGCTGAGGATCTCGTATGCCTCGCCCACCTCTTTGAACTTTTCCTCAGCGGCCTTGTCGCCGGGGTTCAGGTCCGGGTGATATTTTTTCGCGAGTTTGCGGTAGGCGCTCTTGATCTCGTCGTCCGAGGCCGTTTTGGGCACGCCGAGTACCTCGTAATAATCGCGTTTATCTGCCATTGTACTTTCTCACCTTGATTTCTTCAGAAGTGGGCACGCGGCGGTCCGTCTTGGTCCGCCGTGCGCGGCTGAACGCGGGGCCTCCCGTTCAGCTCCCATATTGTAACAGAGGCGCGGCGCATTGTAAAGCCGCGCCCCCGCAAAAGCGGTTTGGGACAGCCGCTTTGCACGGCTGTCCCTCTTCCGCGCACCCGCCGGGGGTGCTTACACTTCCTTGTACTCGGCGTCCACGACGTTGTCGTCGCCGCCGTTGCCGCCGCCCGCGGGCTGGCCGCCCATGTCGGGGCCGGCGCCCTGCGCGCCCGCGGCCTGCCCGGCCGCCGCCGCGTCCTTATAGACCTTCTCGCTGATGGCGTAGAACGCCTTCTGCAGGTCCTCCTGCTTCGCCTTGATGGCCTCGATATCGCTGCCCTTCAGCGCTTCCTTCAGCGCCTCCAGCTTCGCGTTCACCTCGGTTTTCTCGCTTTCAGACACCTTGTCGCCGAATTCTCCCATGGCCTTTTCGGTCTGGAACACCATCTGGTCGGCACCGTTGCGGATATCCACTTCCTCGCGCTTCTTCTTATCCTCGGCCGCATACTGCTCGGCTTCCTTCACGGCCTTTTCCACATCCTCCTTGCTCATGTTGGTGGAGGAGGTGATGGTGATATGCTGCTCCTTGCCGGTGCCCAGATCCTTGGCGGAAACATTCACGATACCGTTGGCGTCAATGTCAAAGGTGACTTCGATCTGCGGCACGCCACGGGGCGCCGGAGCGATACCGTCCAGATGGAAAGTACCTAAAGATTTGTTGTCCCGCGCGAACTCGCGCTCGCCCTGCAGAACGTTGACCTCAACGGAGGGCTGGTTGTCGGCCGCGGTGGAGAAGATCTGGCTCTTCTTCGTGGGCACGGTGGTGTTGCGCTCGATGATGCGGGTGCATACGCCGCCCATGGTCTCGATGCCCAGGGAAAGCGGTGTAACGTCCAGCAGCAGCAGGCCCTTGACGTCGCCGCCCAGCACGCCGCCCTGGATGGCCGCGCCGATGGCGACGCACTCGTCCGGGTTGATGCCCTTGCTGGGCTCGGTCTTCATGAAGTTCTTCACGGCCTCCTGCACGGCCGGGATACGGGTGGAGCCGCCCACCAGCAGCACCTTATGCAGGTCGCCGGGCTGCAGGCCCGCGTCCTTCAGCGCCTGGCGCGTCGGGCCCATCGTACGCTCCACCAGGTCCGCGGTCAGCTCGTTGAATTTGGCGCGTGTCAGCGTGGTATCAAGATGCTTCGGGCCGTTGGCGTCCGCCGTGATGAACGGCAGGTTGATGGCCGTGCTGGCCACGCCGGACAGCTCGATCTTGGCCTTTTCGGCGGCCTCCTTCAGGCGCTGCGCGGCCATTTTGTCCTTGCGCAGGTCCACGCCGTTCTCTTTCTGGAACTCATCGGCCAGCCAGTCGATGATACGCTTGTCAAAGTCATCGCCGCCCAGATGCGTATCGCCCGCAGTGGCAAGCACTTCGGTGACGCCGTCGCCCATCTCGATGATGGAGACGTCGAACGTACCGCCGCCAAGGTCGTAGACCATGATCTTCTGGTCGTCTTCTTTGTCCGCGCCGTAGGCAAGAGCCGCGGCCGTCGGCTCGTTGATGATGCGCTTGACCTCCAGGCCGGCGATGGCGCCGGCATCCTTGGTGGCCTGGCGCTGGCTGTCGTTGAAGTACGCCGGTACGGTGATGACCGCCTCGGTGACCTTTTCGCCCAGATAGCTCTCGGCGTCCGCTTTCAGCTTGGCCAAAATCATGGCGCTGATCTCCTGCGGGGTGTATTTCTTGCCGTCGATGTCCACTTTATAGTCCGTGCCCATATGGCGCTTGATGGAAGCGATGGTACGGTCGGGGTTGGTGATGGCCTGGCGCTTTGCCACCTGGCCCACCAGGCGCTCGCCTGTTTTGGTGAAGCCCACGACGGACGGCGTGGTACGCGCGCCCTCGGCGTTGGCGATGACGACGGGCTCGCCGCCCTCGATGACGGCAACACAGCTGTTTGTGGTGCCAAGGTCGATACCAATAATCTTGCTCATAACTCTCAGACTCCTCTTTTATCAAAACTCGGTGAATATATGTGGTGATTTCTGAATTTATATCAAAAAGCCTTTCGGCTTTGAGATGTCAGCCTATTCGGCCACAGCCACGGCCGCGTGGCGGATGACCTTGTCGTGGAGCAGATAACCTTTCTGCATCACCTGCGTGACGGTGCCGCTGGGCATGTCGTCGGTAGAGGGCTGCTGCAGCACGGCTGCGTGCAGCTCGGGGTCGAAGGGCTTGCCCTGCGCCTCGATCTCGCTGACACCCATTTTGCCGAATGCCTCGCGGCATTTGTCCAGCGTCATGGTCACGCCCTTTTTATAGCTCTCGTCCGCGGTGGGCGCGTCGGCGGCGATCTCCAGCGTGTCCAGCACGGGCAGCAGCGTGTTCACCGCGAAGCTCACGCCATTGTCGAACGCGGCATCGTGCTCCCTGGCGCTGCGCTTGCGGAAGTTTTCATATTCCGCGGCGGTGCGCAGCAGCGTGTCTTTCGTTTCAGCCAGCTTTTTTTCAGCCTGCTCCAGCTTGGTTTTCAGTGCGGCCAGCTCGGCATGCGCCTTGCCTTCTGCGTGCTTTTCCTTTTTTTCCGTCTTTTCTGCATCCTGCGTTTCAGGCTGCGGTGCCTCGGGCGCCGCCTGCGCGGCGGACGCTTCCTCCTGCGGCGCGGCGGCCGCGCGGTTCACGTCTTTTTCCGTGTCTGCCATGTTGCTACTCCTCCTGCACCCTGCCCGACATGCATTCGCCGAGCAGCAATGCGAAATATTCAAGCCGCGGGATCGTTTCCCGGTAGGGCATGCGCGTTGGACCTACGATGCCGATGGCCCCCGTCAGCCCGCCTCCCGCGAGATAGCGCTTCGTCATGATGCAGAAGCCCGGCATGCGGTACTCGGGCAGTTCGTCGCCCAGCAGCACCGTGGTGCGCTCGCTCTTGGGGCTGACGTAGCGCTTGACGGCTTCTGTGTCGCTGAAGAATTCCATCAGCGTGCGGAAGCTGTCCGCAAGCTCGGCATAATTCAGCAGGTTCTGCTGGCCCTCCAGATATACATTGGGCCGTCCCGCTTCCCGCAGCAGCGTCACCGCCGCCGAAAGCACCGGGTAATATACCGCACTTCCCAGGCTCTGTGCTGCGGTACGCATCTGTTCCTCGCGCACGTCGGCCGCGCTGCGGAAGGTAAGGTAGGTGTTCAGCGCTTGGGACAGCCGCTGGGCGTCGCCGGGCCGCAGCGCGAAATCCAGCTTTGCCGTGCGCGTGCGCACACCGCCCGCATTGGTGACGGCCAGCACCGCCGCCGTGTAGCGGCCCACCTGCATCACCTCATAATGGGCGATGCACAGGTCCTCGCTTTTGGGCGTTGTAGCCACGACACAGTAGCCCGTCAGGTCCGCCAAAGCCCTTGCGGCGCTTTCGGCCAGACGTTCGGGGTCGTAGTCCATCTCGCGGAACAAAAGGTCGATCTGCCGTTTTTCCTCAGCGGGAAGGCGGGCGCCTGTATCCAGAAGATTGTCGATGTAGTAGCGGTAGCCCTTGGCGCTGGGCACGCGCCCGGCGCTGGTGTGGGGCTGCTCCAGAAGGCCCAGCTTTGTCAGCGCGGCCATTTCGTTGCGCAGCGTGGCGCTGGACACCGCATGTCCGAACTGTTCGGCCAGCAGACCGCTGCCAACCGGCTCTCCGTCCGCGCCGTACAGGGTTACGATCGCCCGCAGCACACGCCGTTTCCGATCGTCCATCGGCACCGCCCACACCACCTTTCCTCTCTTGCTGTTTAGCACTCTATCTGTTCGAGTGCTAAATTTATTTTACAACACTTTTTTAGTATGTCAAGCCCTGCGGGGCAAAATGCGCGAATTTTTTCAACTTTTACAATTTCGTCACAACTGCGGCAAAAACCGCAGCATGAGGGCACGCGGCACACAGGTGTATTCGCCGGAAAAACCGTTCCGGCAGGTTGCTGTAAGCAATGGCCGCGCTTTCGTGCAAACGGTATATTGTCGTTCACTGGCGGACATGATATACTGAAAGCGGAAAGGAACGGAAGCTCACACCGTCCCCGTCGGGGGCATAAAATAGAATAACACATCCCGCAAAACGCTCTGCACGCAACTGTGCCGCCCGGTGCCGGGCGGCCTCAAAAAGGAGGCTTGTTTTCATGCAAATGGACCCTCGTCTCAACTGCGAGTATGAACGCGCATATCCCCGCACCCAGCCGTACAGCCGTCTTCCCTATGACAAGCGCGCCGAAAAGGCCTGGTGGGCGGATTATTACCGCCGGAATCCCACACTGCTGATGCGGCTGGCCCGGCGGCTCAAGGCCGCGCTCTGACGCGGCCATACCACTGCGTACAAAAATTTGACAGGATGCAGAGCCGAAAGCCCGCTGAAAGCGGGCTTTTTGTTTTTGGGCGGGGAAGCGCAGAGCGTCCTGCCTGCGCGAATGTGCCGGAGCCCTTTTCGTTTTTTATATAATGTAGTATACTGGTAAAAACCAAAAACAGGAAAGGCGGCCGGACAATGAAAGCGGACAAAGCATGCATCGACGTGGCGGCGGGGCGCGCCCCCGCCGACCTCGTGTTCAAAAACGTCAACGTGGTCAATGTTTTTTCCGAGGAAATCATCACTGCAGACGTGGCGGTGGCGGGCGGCGTGATTGCGGGCGTGGGAAGCTACCGGGGACGGACAGAGCTGGACTGCACGGACAAATTCCTGTGCCCGGGTTTCATCGACGCGCACATCCACATCGAATCCAGCCTTGCCGCGCCCTTTGAATTCGCCCGGGCCGCCACCCGCAGCGGCACCACCACCATTGTGGCCGACCCGCATGAGATCGTCAACGTATGCGGTGCACAGGCCGTACAATATCTGCTGGATGCAACGGAAAACCTGCCGCTGAACGTGTACCTGATGCTGCCCTCCAGCGTGCCCGCCACCCCCTTTGAAACAAACGGCGCGGATTTCACCGCCGCAGATATGGCCCCGTTTATGGCGCATCCCCGCGTACTGGGTCTGGGCGAGGTGATGTGTTATCCCGACGTGCTGGCCGGGCGGCAAACCGTACTGGAAAAGCTGGTGCTGGCCGCGGACGCGGGAAAGCGGGCCGACGGCCACGCCCCCGGCCTTTCTGGCCGAGAGCTGCAGGCCTACGCAGCCGCGGGCATCCGCACCGAGCATGAGTGCACCACCTTTGCAGAGGCCGCCGAAAAGCTGCGCGCGGGCCTGGCTGTGCTGGTGCGCGAGGGCAGCGCGGCGAAAAACCTTTCGGTGCTTGTAAACGGCCTGCTGGACAGCGACCTGCCTGCCGACCGGTTCCTGTTCTGCACCGACGACAAGCATCTGGACGACATTGCCCGGGACGGCCATCTGCGATGGAATGTCCGCCAGGCCATCAGCCTGGGCATGAAGCCTGTCACCGCCATCAAAATGGCCACCTGGAACGCAGCCCGCGAATACGGCCTGCGGGACCTGGGCGCCGTGGCCGCGGGCTATCGGGCCGACCTTGTCCTGCTGGACAGCCTCAAGCAGATGACCGTGCGCGCGGTTTACAAGGACGGCCGGCCCGTGGAGGAGCGCTTTGCAGGCCTTGCCACCGCCCCCGTACCCGATGCGCTGCTGCATTCGGTACACTTTGAGAACGTGGCTCCTGCCGACCTTGCGCTGCCTGTCGCGGGCCCGGCCCATGTCATTGAGATGGTGCCGTACCAGATCGTCACGCGGCACGCAGTGGAGGAGGTTCCTTCGGAAAACGGCTTTTTCCGGCCCAACGCCGTTTATACCAAACTATGCGTGGTGGAACGCCACGGCAAAAACGGGGGCGTTGCCGTTTGCCCGCTGAAGGGCTACGGCATCACAGGCGGAGCCATTGCCACCAGCGTGGCGCACGACAGCCACAACGTCATCGCGGCGGGAGACAACGACGCGGACCTCGTGCTGGCCATCAACCATTTGAAAGAAATCGGCGGCGGATATGTGCTGGCCGGAGGCGGAAAAATACTGGGCGCGCTGCCCCTGCGCGTGGGAGGCCTGATGAGCACCGCCCCGTGGGAGGAGATACAGGCCGGAGCGGGCGCCATTCTGGAACGGGCAAAGGCCATGGGTATCCCGTACCATGTGGACCCGTTTACCAGCCTTTCCTTTCTGGCGCTGCCCGTTATACCGGAATTGCGCCTGACGGACCGCGGCCTGTTCGACGTAACTGCATTTTCCCTGGTAAAGGACTGATCGGATATGAGTGAAAAAGCACAACGCGCGAAAGCGCTGTTTCTGGAGGGCTATAACTGCGCGCAGGCTGTGGCCGGGGCGTTCGCACCGGAGATGGGCCTTTCGGTAGACGCCGCGGCACGCCTGGCCAGCGGCTTTGGCGGAGGCATGGGACGGATGCGGGAGGTATGCGGTGCGGTAAGCGGTATGACGCTGGCCGCAAGCGCGCTGCGCGGCTACAACGACCCCAAAGCCGGGCCGGAGAAAACCGATACCTACGCGATGATCCAGGAGCTGGCCGGGCGCTTCCGGGCCGAAAACGGCAGCATCATCTGCCGGGAGCTGCTGGGCCTGGCCCGTCCCGAGGGCACACCGCAGGCCGAGGCGCGCACGCCGGAATATTATAAAAAGCGCCCCTGCCCGGAGCTGGTGGCGCTGGCGGCTCAAATTCTGGAGGAATGGCTGGCCGAGCATCCCGCCCGGCTGTAAATTCCGCATTCCCACCAAGTGCGGCAGTTCGTTTTTGATACATTTCACAACAATCAACTTATAAAACGATATAAATTTAACAATAATTGACAATTTGGATGTCTGCACGGTACTATAAAGACAGGGAGGGCTGTTCCTCCACTTTTCAAACAGAAAGGAAGAGTACCATGGCCGTATCCAAACCGCTGCTGCTGCTTGACAACGCATCCATGCTCGCCCTGCTGCATCAGGGCTGTTTCCGTTTACAGGAGATCTCGTTCGAGGAAGTAAAAGCCATCATTGAAATGCACGGCAGCCGTGAGGTCGTCCGGTGCTTTTCCAACGCCGAGATCGAACAGCTGCTGTACAAGCATCTGGACGTTGCCATCCGCAACTTCAATTACGCACCCGTGGAGAACATGGCGGTGGACCAGGACGCCATTGCGTTCCGCCTTTATGTCACGCCGTCGGAGACGCAGCCCAGTATCCGCACGGAGTACGGCAATGAGGCAACAAAGGTCCAGAACCTTTATGTGTACTGCCAGTTTCTCACACGGTTCGACCCCGATGCGGGGCCATCCGCTCAATAAGTTCCCGCCTGCGCCGGAGCCTTTTCGAAGGCTCCGGCGCTTTTCTTTGGCGGGAAATCTGCCGCAGGGAAAACAAAAATTTTTGACGGAGGGATTGACAACCGTCTTTGCGTGTTGTATAGTTAGTTACACAAGTAATGAACCACATAACCAAATAACCTTTGGAGGGAAGGAGCGCAGACAATTGAATGGAAACCTGAATGATTCCACCTCCATCTATCTGCAGATCGCAGCCATGCTGGAGGACAACATCGTGCGGGACCTGCTTTTGGAAGAGGAACAGGCGCCCAGCACCAACGAACTTGCAAAAGCGTTCAGCATCAATCCGGCCACGGCGGCCAAAGGGCTGAACCTGTTGGTAGACGAGGGCATTTTGTACAAGAAACGGGGGATCGGCATGTTCGTTGCGGCGGGCAGCAAACAGAAAATCATCCAAAAGCGCAAAGACAGTTTTTTTGAAACATATGTGAGGAGCCTTGTGGACGAGGCGCGCACCCTTGCCATCGGCAAGGAAGAGCTGATGGCCATGATTGAACAGGCCGCGGCGGACAAAACGTAACGGAGGGACAGGGACATGACGAACGGAGTATTGCAGGCCACGGATGTGGTCAAAAGCTACAACAAAAAAGAGGTGCTGCACAGCGTCTCGCTGACCATCGAGCCAGGCAAGATCTATGGCCTCATCGGACGCAACGGCGCGGGCAAAACCACGCTGCTCAGCATTCTGACGGCACAGAATACCCACGATTCCGGCCTCGTTACCTACAACGGGGAGCGCGTGTGGGAAAACCAGAAAGCACTGGACGAGATCTGCTTTTCCCGCGAGCTTTCGCCCATGCTGCTGTTCGGCCAGAACACACTGAAGGTGAAGGAATACCTGCGCGCCGCCGCACTGTACTACCCCCACTGGGACAAGGAGTACGCCGCACGACTGATCGAGATGTTCGGGCTGGACACCAAAAAGAAGATCTACAAGCTCTCCAAGGGTATGATGAGCATGGTCACCATCGTTCTGGCGCTGGCCAGCCGCGCGCCCATCACCATTCTCGACGAGCCGGTGGCCGGCCTGGATGTGGTGGCGCGGGAACAGTTCTACGATGTGCTTCTGGCCGATTACGCCGAAACGGGACGCACCTTCATCATCTCCACCCATATCATCGAGGAAGCCGCGGGCGTGTTTGAGGATATTATTTTTATCGACAACGGCCGTGTCATCGAGACAGGCAACTGCGAAAGCTTCGTGGCCCAGTTCCACTATGTTTCTGGCCGGGACGAGGACGTGGCCCGCGCCTGCGCCGGGCTGCAGGTCATCCACGAAGAGGGCCTGGGCCGCAGCCGCACGGCCTGCGTGCGCGGCAGCCTGGATACGCTGCGCCGCAGCGCAGACGGGCTGGATGTGGATATCAGCGGCGTGACGCTTCAAAAGGTGTTCGTCTACCTGACGGGCGGCCATAAGGAAGGGGAATAACGATGCTGCGTACCGTAAAATATCTGAGCCTGCTGGTAGTGCAGTTCATTGGCGCGCTGTTGGGCGTCGGCGCACTGTTCATTGCATTTTACGCCGTTTCCACGCCGCTGTCCGAATTTGAAAGCGCGGGTTGGCGTATCCTGGGCATGGCCTTCGCCTGCGGGATGATGTTCCCCTTTGTGCTGCAGGCCAGCCTGATCCAGTCTTACATGCCGCTGCCTCTTTCCATGGGCGTTACGCGCCGGGGCTTCTTCGCCGGAGCACAGGCGGCCAAGGTGATGCTGGCCGGAGGCATCGGCGTATGCCTGCTTTTGATCCAGCTCGCAGTAAAATGGATGTTCGGCGTGGACGCCCTGTTCACCGGTACGATGCTGGTGGGGCTGTTTGCCGTGCTGCTCCTCGGCGCGTCCGTTGGTGAAGCGCTGGGTTTTGTCAGCCTCCGCTTTGGGCGTGTGGGCATGATCGTATTTTTCGTACTGATCGTCGGCGGATGTGCGGTGATCGGCGGGATCATCGGCTACGCGGGTGCGGCGGGAGCTCTGGACGGCATGCTGGACGCGATGCTGCGCTTTCTTTCCAATGCGTGGGCGCTGGGCGGCAGCGCCATCGTTTTGGCCGTGCTGTTGGGCTGGCTGGATTGGCTCATGTGCCGCCGCATACCGGTAAAGGGGTGAGCATATATGTTAAAATCGATCAAACGGGAATTCCTGCTCAACCGGAACAGCCTGTGGCAATCGCTGGCTGTTTTGGGCGGAGCCTGGCTGCTTGGCGAGGCGCTTAGCCTGTGTATCATGTATTTCGCTCATGAGGAGGAGTATTTTTCCCTTGGCACTGTATTTGCAGCGATCATGCTGGTGATGTTCGGCGTTATTTTTGCGCTGTACTATTTCTCCTGCGGCTACGAGCAGGCGCTGACGATGAGCTGTACACGGCGCCGTTTTCTGTTTGGGATGTTCGTCACCGTGTGCCTGCAGCTGCTGTGCCTCGTCGGAGGCATAGTGGTTTTGACGCTGCTGGACCGCGGGCTGTATCTGCTGCTTTTCCGCGGCATGCCCATTGACGGGCCGGACCTTCTGCAGCCGGAGGCACTGCGCTGGGCCTGGGTGATTTTGCCGGCAGTTCTCGTCCTTGCCTGCACCGGGCTGTTTCTGGGCGCATGTATCCAGCGCTGGGGACGGCGGGCGCTGTGGCTGCTGTGGGCCGCGTATATGGCTGTTTTCCTGTTCGGCGACACCTTCACACGGCTGGCCGAGGGCGCGGGACGCGACACATTGCTGGGCCGTGCGCTGGGCGCGGTGGTGGACGTTCTGGCATTCATCCCCGGCGGTCCGGCGCGGGTGCTTCTGGCGCTTGCGCTTCTTACAGCCGCCACGGTTTCAGGCGCCGCTCTGCTGCTGCGGGGCAGCGTGCGCCAGACAGCATAAGCACAGTGCGGCGGCTCTGTGGCGGAGTGTCAAAAGCGCGCCGCATGCCGCTGCTGAAAAAGAGGAGGGCATCTGTGATGCAGAACGGTTTGTCATTCAAAAACACCATGTCCCGGGTGGGGCTTTGCTACTTTGTTCTGATGCTGGTAACACAGGCGCTCCAGCTGGCCGGCATGACACTGCTGGGCAGCCTGCTGGAGACGGGCTGGGGGCTGTGGGCGCTCTCCTATGCGCCGCTGTATTGCATTGCCGTCCCTGTTTTTATCCTGCTGCTGCAAAAACTCGTGCCCGGCACGCCCGGCACGGCGGGCAGCGCCGCGCTGACGGCGGGAGGAGGGCTGCGCTGGCTGGTGCTGTGTCTGGGCGTGACGTATCTGTTCAATTTCGTCTCCCTCGGCATCACAGCTCTGCTGGGAATGCTTAAGGGCGGCGCGGTGCAGAACCCACTTGCCCTGATGCAAATGAACAGCAGCCCGCTGGCCACGTTTCTGTTCGCCTGCGTGCTGGCACCCGTGGGGGAGGAGTTTTTGTTCCGCAAGCTGCTGTACGATAAAATCGGCGGATACGGCGTCCGCACCTATGTACTGGTGGGCGCGTTCCTGTTCGCGCTTTTCCACGCCAATCTGTCTCAGCTTTTGTATGCCTTTGTGCTGGGCGCCGTCTTCTGCTACATTTACGCCCACACGGGAAAGCTGCGGTATACCATCCTGCTGCATGTTGCCATCAACACCATCGGCACGATGGCGGCGCCCCTTTTCATACAATACGGAGGGATTTGGGGCACGGCTGCCGTGGGGATACTGGTGCTTGTGAGCATTGCGGCGGGCGGCGTGATCGCGGCGCGCAGGCGCTGGCGGTTTCCCGGTGCAGCACCCGCGGACGGCAGGGAAGGAGAGGGGGCGCAGCGCCCGGCCCACAGCTTTGGCCGTGCGCTGCGCACGCCGGGCATGCTGGCATACACAGGTCTGTGCGCGGCGCTTATTCTTGTGGTCACCTTTTTGACATGAGCGGTCCGTTCCGTGCAAAAAACGGAAAATAACGCGCGCCCCGCCGCATCCCGGTATGCAGCGGGGCTATTTTGTGCTATACTGTGCAATATCCGGGACGGAAAGTCCCGAACTTTGAAAGAAATATGCGAGGTATATCGTTTTGAAATTGATATCGTGGAATGTCAATGGTTTCCGGGCCATCCTCGGCAAAGGCTTCGCGGACATCTTCGAGGGCTTCGGCGCGGACGTCGTCTGCCTTCAGGAAACGAAGATGCAGCCGGGCCAGGCCGAATTTTCGCCGCCGGGCTATCACCAATACTGGTACAGTGCCGAGAAAAAGGGGTATTCCGGCACAGCCGTTTTCACCCGCATGGAACCGCTCTCCGTGCGCTACGGCATCGGCAAAGAGGAGCACAGTCACGAGGGCCGCGCCATCACGCTGGAGTTCGAGCAGTTCTTCCTCGTCAACGTCTATACGCCCAACAGCCAGAATGAACTGGCGCGCCTGCCCTACCGCATGCAGTGGGAGGATGATCTGCGCGCTTATCTGTGCGCGCTGGATACGGAAAAACCTGTGGTCTATTGCGGCGACCTGAACGTCGCCCATCGGGAGATCGACCTGAAAAACCCCAAGCAGAACATCCATTCGGCGGGCTTTTCCTATGAGGAACGCCAGAAAATGACCGACCTTTTAATGAGCGGCTTTGTGGATACCTTCCGCGCGCTGTATCCGGACGCCGCGGGCCGCTACACCTGGTGGAGCTATTTCCGCCGCGCGCGGGAGACCAACGCGGGCTGGCGCATCGACTATTTCATCGTCAGCGAACGTTTGCGCGAAAAAATTGGCGACGCGCTCATTTACAGCGACGTGTACGGGTCCGACCACTGCCCGGTGGGGCTGGTCTTGGATGTGTGACGTACGCATATACTGTACGGCGGGGCGCGCCCCGCACCACGGACGCTGTGCGCCCGGAATAAGGGGGACTTATTTTGCTGGATTATCTTTTCGCGGCGCTGCTGGGCGTCATCGAGGGCATCACCGAATGGCTGCCCATTTCCAGCACCGGCCATCTGATCCTGGCCGATGAATTCATCCATATGTCCACATCGGATGCTTTTAAGGAAATGTTCGATGTAGTCATTCAGTTCGGCGCCATCCTTGCGGTGGTAGTGATTTTCTGGAGCAAACTGTGGCCGTTCCGCATCAACCGGGACGCCTGCGGTTCCGGTGTGTCCGGCCTGGTGGACCGCTACTGCCGCAAGGACGTGTGGGACATGTGGTTCCACGTGCTGGTGGCCATTGTGCCCAGCGCCGTCATCGGCCTGCCTCTGGACGATTGGATGACCGAGCACCTGCACAATCCGCCCGTCGTTTCCGCCATGCTCATCCTGTACGGCGTGTTCTTCCTGCTTATGGAAAGCACCGTGGGCAAGCGCCGCCCCCAGGTGCGGCGCATTGGACAGATCAATTACCGCATGGCTCTGTTCATCGGTCTGTTCCAGTTCCTGGCGCTGGTGCCGGGAACCAGCCGTTCCGGCGCAACGATCCTGGGCGCGATGCTCATCGGCTGTTCACGCACGGTGGCGGCCGAGTTCACGTTCTTCCTGGCCGTCCCCACCATGGCGGGAGCCAGTCTCGTCAAGGTCGTCAAGTTCCTGGCCGACGGCGGCGGCTTTTCCGGCTCTGAAGTGGGAATTCTTCTCACGGGCTGCGCCGTGGCGTTCGCCGTTTCCATGCTGTGCATCCGGTTCCTGATGAACTATGTGAAAAAGCATGATTTCAAGGTGTTCGGCTGGTACCGCATTGGTCTGGGCGCGCTGGTTTTGGCGTATTTCTATCTGCTGAAGCCCGCGCTGTAAGCCTCCGGTAAGCGCAAAAATAAAAGAACGCCCCGTTCCGGCTGAACGGGGCGCTTTTTTGTTACCGTTTTTCTGCAGGCGCAGCCTGCGGGTCCGCCAGAGCGCACTCCAGCGCCGCGATGCGCTGCTGCAGCGCCTTGATGTCCGCGTGCACCACGTCCGGATAGTCCCGCTGGTTCAGCTCCTCGCTGGAACGCGCCACCTTGCTGCCGTTCACACGCACCACGCAAGCCGGAATGCCGATGGCCGTGGCATTGGCGGGAATACAGGACAGCACCACACTGTTGGCTCCGATACGGCTGTTCGCACCGATGGTGATGGGCCCCAGCACCTTGCAGCCTGTGCCGATGAGCACGTTGTCTCCGATGGTGGGGTGGCGCTTTCCCTCATCTTTTCCGGTGCCCCCCAGCGTAACACCGTGGTATAGAGTGACGTTGTTACCGATCTCCGCCGTTTCGCCGATGACGACGCCCGCGCCATGGTCGATGAACAGGCCGTCTCCGATGGTGGCCCCGGGATGGATCTCGATGCCGGTGAAGCCCCGCCCCCACTGGCTGACCATACGGGCACAGAACAACCGTCCGTGCTTGTAAAACCAGTGCGACACCCGGTAGAACACCAGCGCGTGAAAGCCCGGATACAGCAGCATTACTTCGACCAGGCTGCGTGCAGCCGGATCTTTTTTCAGCATGGACTTCGCGTCCGCCAAAAGGCCCATTCAAACCCCTCCTCCCGCGCGGCGGGCGATTTTCCCGCGGCACGTTTCTTCTTTTATTCCAAAACTCCGGCCCGGACGGGCCGCCGATGGGTTATAGTATACCATTCTTGTAGTATATACGCAAGAAAAAAGCGCCGTTCCGGCGGAACGGCGCTTTTCTGGTTCAGTCACATTTTCTCCTCCGGCGTCGGCGCAGGCACAGAGGCCCCGGCAGCAGCCTGCGCCTCCAGGCGGCGGTGCACGCCCAAGCGCAGCAGCGCGTGCAGGATACTGCACACCGGCACCGCAAACAGCATGCCCGCAATGCCCCACAGGCTGCCGCCCACCGTGACGGCGGCCAGCACCCAGATGGGCGGCAGCCCAACTGAGGAGCCGACCACACGGGGATAAATGAGGTTGCCCTCCACCTGCTGGAGCACCAGCAGGAAAATCACGAAGATCAGCGCCTGCGTCAGGCTCTCCATCCCGATCATGAATGCGCCCACAATGAGGCCCACCCAGGCGCCGACGATGGGAATGAGCGCCGTAATGCCCACCAGCGCGCCGATCATGGGCGCATAGGGCAGCCGCAGCAGCGACATGCCCAGCCAGCACAGCGTGCCCAGAATGCACGCCTCCGTGCACTGGCCGGAAACGAATTTCGCAAACGTGCGGCTGGCCATATTGGCCACAAAGAACAGGCTGTCCGCCCATTTGCGCGGCAGAAACGCCACGCACACACGGGCCGTCTGGCTTTTCAGCTTCTCCTTGCCCAGCAGGATATACAGCGCGAAGATGAACGCCATGATGGCGTTGAACACGCCGCCCACGATGCCCGACAGCACCGATACCGTGCCGCCCAGCAGATTGCCCGCGCCTTCGGTAACGTAGCTCAGAAGCTTTTTGCCCGTTTCATTCCAGTCGATCTGCAGCGAAGCCAGCCATTGCTCCGCCTGCGGGAACCGGTCGGCCCCTTCCAGCGCCCACTTCTGCGCGGCCGTCAAAAACTCGGGGATGGCCTCTCCCAGCACCGCAAACGCACTCAGCAGCTCCGGCACCACCAAGGCGAACACCGCCGTCAAAATAACAATGATGGCCAGCAGCGAGAGGAGGATGCACAACGGACGGCGCAGCGCCGCCGCGCGTTTGTTTTTTGGATTCTTCAAAAGGTGCCGTTCAAAAAAGCGCATTGGGATGTTCAGCACGAACGCCATGCAGAAGCCGAGGAGAAGCGGCCACAGGATATTGAGCAGCCAGCCCGCCGCGTCCGCCAGCAGCGACAGGTTTTGCAGGGCCCAGTAAAAGAATATCGCCGCACCCGCGATGCCCAGGATTTTCAGTACAGTCAGTTTGTCCAGTTTCACAGGAATACTCCGTTTCTTTTTCATTCCGATCGTTTTTCAGATCCATCATACAGCATGAAGACGTGTCCGCAAAACAAAAACGCTGTAAAAATAACACGTCCGCAGCCGGCCGCAAAAAATAAGGACGGATCTTGTCCGCCCTCATTTTATCACGTTTTCAGTACCTCTACAAGCGCTTGGGCCAATGCCGCATGCGCGCTCCGCGTCAGGTGTATGCCATCCAGCGGATGCACTTCCACGCCGGGCACGCGCCCTGCGTCCAGAAAGCGCGCGCCCAGCTGCAAAACCACGGGCTCCAGTTCCTGTGCCAGAGCGGCAGCCTTTTCCGCACATCCGCCACCCAAAGCGTTGCGGAAGACCAGACTCTCGTATGCGGGCACAATAGGCGCAGGGCATACAGCCAATATATCGGGTTTATCACGCCATGCATCGGTATCGGCAGCCTTTTTCAACAGGCGTCCAATGCCCTGTGCAATGAGATAGGCATTGCATCCGAACCGTTCCTTCGTATCATTTGTTCCCAACATCACCACCAGTGTATCCAAGGGCGCATGGCTCATCATACAGGGCGTAAGGTAGGAAAGGCCGCACAGCCCTTCGGTGACGGGGTCGTCAAACACCGCGGTACGGCCCGGCAGGCCCTCCTCGATCACGGTCCAGCCCGGCCCCAGCAAAGCCTGTATACGGCACGGATATCTCTCTGTTTCCCCATAACGGCCGTCCCGCTCCGGGTCGTATCCATACGTGTTTGAATCTCCAAATACAAGTATACGGCGCTCGGTGATATTTTCATAATCCATCACAGTCACATCCCTTTCGTTCTGTGCTTACAGCAGCTTTGCTGAAATGGCTCCTGCCGTAGCCTCGCGGTTCGCCTCCGTCAGGGCGGGATTGGTGCGGCAATATTCATTGAACAGTACGTCGATGATGAACAGCAGACCCATCTTTGCAGCCACGGAACCGGATTGCAGCGGCCCCTCCTTGGAGCCGCACAGCAGGGTCACATCTGCCATCGCAGCGGCAGGCGACTTTGCAAAATGCGTCACCAGGATGATCTTTGCGCCGCGTCTGCGCGCCGGGCGCAGCACATCCAGCATATCCTTTGTCGCGCCGGAATAGGAAAAAAACAGGATCACATCGTCCGGCGTGGAGAGCGCCGCGGCCATGGCCTGCATGTGGGAGTCCTCGATGCACTGGAACTGGGGTGCGGCTGTAATGAAACGCGCCCATGCCTCCATGGCAATGACCAGGCTTCCCCCCTGTCCGAAGCAATAGACCCGCTGTGCGGCGGAAAGATATTTCACTGCCAGGCCCACATTCTCCTCGTCGATCTGCGCCAGCGTCTGGCCAATGGCCGCCACGTTCGTGGCATACAGCTTTTTGCACATGTCGGTAATGCTGTCCTCCGGCAGGACCTTTCCATAGATGCCGACCTCGTCATCCGCCGCCGGGGCGCCGCTGGCCTTTGCAAGGGCCAGCTTGAAATCATTGTAACCGGAAAAGCCCAGCGTACGGCAGAACCGTGAGATCGTGGCCTCGGCTACGCCGCATTCCTCCGCCAGCGCCGTGATGGACATGTACTGTGCCTCCACACGGTGCGCAAAGATGTAGTCCGCTGCCTTCCGCCCGGATTTTGTGAGGTTGTTGTATTCGCCCGTCATCGTATCCAATACGTCCTTATATTCCACGGGGCGCCTCCTTTTCAGATTTAAAAAATGAAAATCTTTTTCATTTGTGCTTTCTTTAATTATAAGCATACGAAAGGAAAACACACAAGAGCTTTTCATCAAATTGTAAGAATTTGGCACGATGCACAAAAAACGAAAAGATTTTCATTACAAAAGCAGATTGAAAATGTTTTTCACAAATGGTACTATGAGGACGAAGCAGGACAGGACGCGCCCCGCAGGTACCGGTACGCGGTGCGCGCCGTCCCCAATATATCAAAAACAGGAGGACCACTATGAAAAAGCTGTTCGCCGTCGCTCTCGCGCTGGTTCTGTCCGTCGGCATTTTTGCCGGCTGTAATGCAAGCGGCACATCCTCTTCCGCACCCGTCTCTACGTCGGCCCCGGCCGCTTCTTCTTCCGCTTCCCCGTCGGACGATCCCACCCAGATGACCGCAGAGATTACCTGGTGGGCGTTCCCCACCTTTGGGCAGGAAAATGCCGATGATCCCGCCGGCACTTACGAGCAGAAGATCATTGAAGCGTTCAACGAAAAGTATCCCAACATCAAGGTGAACCTCGAGACCATCGACTTCACCTCCGGGCCGGACGCCATCACGGCCGCCATCGAGGGCAATGCGGCTCCCGACGTGCTGTTCGACGCCCCGGGCCGCATCATCGAATACGGCAAGAATGGCAAGCTGGTGTCTCTGGACGATCTGTTTACCGATGAATTCGTCAAAGATGTGAATAACGACGCGCTGGTCAATGCCTGCAAGGGCAATGGCACCGCCTACATGTATCCCATCAGCTCCGCTCCGTTCTATATGGTCATCAATCAGAAGCAGTGGGAAGAAGCCGGCGCTCTTGAGTTTGTCAACCAGGAGGGCGACCGCACCTGGACTACTGAGGACTTTGAGAAAGCGCTGAAGGCTCTGCACGAGGCCGGTGTAAATCCCGGCACGCTGTTCTGCCAGGGTCAGGGCGGGGACCAAGGCACCCGGGCCTTCATCAGCAATCTGTACGGAGCCGAAATTGCCAATGCTGACATGACCGAGTATACCATGAACAGCGAAGCTGGCGTCAAGGGCCTGGAAACTGCGCAGAAGTGGATTCAGGACGGCCTTTTGGGCAACGGCGTTGCCTACAACGGAGGCAGCGATATTGAGCTGTTCAAGACAGGCAGCACCTCTTTTACACTTTGCTGGGGTACCTCCACGCAGCTTGTGAATCAGGCCACGCTGGATGAGAACGCTATCACCACGCTTTCCCTGCCGTTCCCCTCCGACGACGGCGTGCCCGCGCTGGAGTATCTGGTCAACGGCTTCTGTGTGTTCGACAACGGCGATGACACGAAAGCTGCCGCGGCGAAAGAGTTTATCAAATTTGTATGCGACGACGAGACCTGGGGCCCGAAGAACGTTGTGCGCACCGGCGCGTTTCCCGTGCGCGCCAGTTTCGGAGACCTGTATGCGGGAAATGAAGAGTATAAACTGCTGTCCGGCTGGACGAAATATTATGCTCCGTATTACAACACTATGGACGGTTTTGCCAACATGCGCACCGAATGGTGGAACATGCTGCAGGCTGTCACCAATGGCGACGACGTCACCGCTGCTGTAAACGCCTACGTGGAAAATTCCAACGCGGGTATGGCATAAACCACAAACCGGACGCCGCAGCCCCGCCGTCAGCGGGGCTGCGCGGCGGATGTGCGAAGGCGAACCGGACCGCATACAAAGGTTTGGTTCGCTTTCTGCATACCACGGCCGCGCGCAGCGGCACATATTTTCCCGCACGGCCTCCCGTTTTCAAGGGCCGGCTCAACTGGTAAAAGGGGGAATCTTTTTATGGCGCACCGCAATCCGGGCAAGGCGGATGGACGCAGCCACGCACTGCGCCGCCACGACAACATCGTCGGTTATCTTTTCATGCTGCCGGCACTGCTGTTTTTCTGCTGCTTTATCATCATTCCCATGCTCACAGGCTTTGTTACGAGCCTGTTTGATTACACCATGAAGACCCCGGTCTCCATGGAGACTTTCGTGGGCCTGCGCAACTACGCAGAGCTATTCACCACGCCCACGTTTTACCGTGCGTTGCTCAATACGCTGCTCATCGTTGTGGTTGCGGTTCCCACCGTCACCGCGTTTTCGCTGTGGGTGGCTTCCGCCATCACGCCGATGCACGAGGCACCGCGTTCGTTTTTTCGCTGTGTGTTCTATCTGCCCGCGGTCACGGGCACCGTGGCGGTCGTGGTCGTGTGGAAATGGATGTTCGATGCTTATAACGGTATTTTTAACTGGGCTCTCAAATCTCTGGGGGTCATCGATCAGAATATCATGTGGCTCGGCGATGCGCGTTTTGCCATCTGGTGCATTATCCTCATCCTGTTCACCACTTCGGTGGGGCAGCCCATTGTGCTGTACGTAGCGGCATTGGGCAACGTGGACCGATCCCTGGTGGAAGCCGCCGAGGTGGACGGCGCCACCAAGCTGCAGACCTTCTGGAAGATCAAATGGCCCTCCGTCATGCCTACGACACTGTATGTGGCCATCATTACCACCATCAACAGCTTTCAGTGTTTCGCACTCATCCAACTGCTCACTTCCGGCGGACCGCAGCATTCCACCGACACGGTGATGTATTACTTATATACCAATGCTTTCACGCTGTACCGTTATGGGTATGCAAACGCCGTAGGTGTGGTATTGGCCATTATCATTGCGCTGTTCAGTGTTCTGCAGTTCAAAACGATGAACACCGGCGTGGAATATTAAGGAGGGGAAAGCGCAATGGAAAAAAATAAAAAAGCCTATACAGTTTTTGCGTGGGCGGCGCTGTGCCTGCTGGCTTTCACCTTCATCTTCCCGCTGTATTGGATCGTGACCGGCTCGTTTAAGCTGCAAACGGCGACGGTCCAGCTGCCGCCTCAATGGTTCCCTGCGGAGCCCACGGTGGCAAACTATGTTAAGTTGTTTAAAAACCCGGCGGGCCTTTGGCTGTGGAACAGTGTGTTCCAGGCCGCCATGGCCACGCTGCTGACATGCTTTACCGCTTCGCTGGCGGGCTATGCATTGGCGAAAAAGCGATTTACGGGCGCAAAATTCATTTTTGCCCTTTTCGTATGCGCCATGGCACTGCCAAAGCAGGTGGTGATGGTGCCCCTGGTGCGCATTATGGCGGCCATCGGGCTGTACAATACCTCATGGGCCGTCATCTTTCCCACGGTCGGCTGGCCGTTCGGCGTATTTTTGATGAAACAGTTTTCCGAGACTCTGCCCTCCGAGCTTCTGGAGGCCGCGAGAATCGACGGCGCGGGCGAACTGCGCACCTTCTGGGATATCGTGTTGCCCATCGTCAAGCCCGGCGTAGGGGCGCTTGCCATCTTCACCTTCGTCAATACCTGGAACGATTATTTTATGCAGCTCATCATGCTCAAAAGCAGCGATGCCATCACGGTCTCACTGGGCATTGCCCGGCTGCAATCGGAGTTCGCGACGAACTACGGGCTGATGATGGCGGGCGCCACATTGGGCGCAGTACCCATCGTTGCAGTATTCATCTGCTTCCAGAAGTATTTTACGCAGGGCATCACCATGGGCGCCGTCAAGGGATGACGGCCGCCTGCATATATCCGGCGGCGGCGAGCTGTTTGCCCTGTGCCGCCCCATTGAGAGAGGAACGATTTGTATGAGAGAGCCTGAAAAATATTGCGGCGTCATCCCCGCGTTCTATGCCTGTTATGACGACGCGGGCGAGGTGAGCCCCGAACGGGTGCGCGCGCTTGCAGAGCATCTGATTCGAAAAGGCGTCAAAGGCGTTTATGTGGGCGGCTCATCCGGCGAATGTATTTACCAAAGCGTAGACGACCGCAAGCGCACGTTGGAAAATGTGATGGCGGTAGCCAAAGGGCGCATCACGGTCATCGCACACGTGGCGTGCAACAACACGCGGGACAGCGTGGAACTGGCGCGCCATGCCGAGAGCCTGGGAGTAGACGCCATCGCAGCCATTCCGCCCATCTACTTTCACTTGCCGGAATACGCCATCGCCGATTACTGGAACGCGATGAGCAACGCCGCACCCAACACCGACTTTGTGATTTATAATATCCCGCAGCTTGCGGGTGTGGCGCTGACGATGCCCCTGTTTGAGGAGATGCGCAAAAATCCCCGTGTCGCGGCTGTAAAAAATTCTTCCATGCCGGTGCAGGATATCCAGATGTTCAAGGCTGCGGGCGGCGAGGGCTTCGTGGTGTTCAACGGTCCCGATGAACAGTTTGTGGGCGGGCGCACGATGGGTGCGGACGGCGGTATCGGCGGCACCTATGCAGTGATGCCGGAGCTGTTTTTGAAGGCCGATGCGCTTTTGCGAACAGGCGAGGTTGAAAAAGCCTGTGCCGTCCAGTATGATATTGATGCGATCATCTACGCCATGTGCGCCTGCCGCGGTAACCTGTATGCGGTAATGAAGGAAATTCTTCGCCTGCGCGAGGGCCTGATTCTGGGAGGCGTGCGCGCGCCGCTGCCGGGCCTCGGGCCTGAAGATATGCCCCAGGTAGAAAAATGCGCGGCGATGATAGACGCGGCCATTGAGCGCGCTGCCGCTTTATAACGCTCCCCCTTCCAGTCCCGGACGCAGGGCACGGGCGGCGGCCCTGCCCTGCACCGGGGCTTTTTGCATTGGGAACGCCCTGCACACCAGGGTTCATGAACCGCACACGAAAAAGCCGGTGCCCGGTGGGCTGCGGCGCTTATTGAACGGAGAAGCCGCAATGCGGACGTACAGCAACGGCGCATCTGCGCCGGAACGGCAAGGAGTGAACAAATGAAAATCTCATGTATCGACATCGGAGGGACATACATCAAGTCGGGCGTGCTGGAGGACGGCGTGCTGACAGGCGTAGAGGAAACGCCGACGGACGGAGGCGGCGGGGCGCGGGCGATGCTGTCCCGCGTGGCGCAGCTTGTGCGGCAGACGCCGGGCGTGGAGCGTGTGGGCGTCTCCACCGCCGGCGAGGTGGACGCCCGGACGGGCGTTATCCGCCTGAGCGACAATATCCCCGGCTACACGGGGCTGAACCCGCGGCAGATCCTGGAGGGGGAGCTGGGCCTGCCGGTGGCTGTGGAAAACGACGTGAACGCCGCGGCGGCGGGAGAATTCGCCTTCGGGGCGGCGCGGGACGAACAGGATTTCCTGATGGTGAGCTACGGCACGGGCGTGGGCGGTGCGGTGTATATCGGCGGCCGGCTGTACCGTGGCCGCGCGGGCAGCGCGGGGGAGTTCGGGGGGCTCGTCACGCATCCTGAGGCCGTGGACCCGGCGCGGCAGGGCACGGGGAGCTACGAGCGCTACGCCAGCACCTCTGCGCTGGTGGCCCGCGTAACGGCGCTTTACCCGGCGCTCACCACGGGACGGGATATTTTTGCACATTTGAACGATCCGACAATAAAAAAGGAAGTAGATGCATGGATTCGCGAGGTCGCCTGTGGTATCATATCCTTGATCCACGCTTTTGACCCGGCTCTGGTGGTGCTGGGCGGCGGCATCATGAGGGAGCCGTATATCCTCGGTCAGCTCGAACGGATGACCGCACCGATGGTCAAGCCCAGCTTCCGCGGATGCCGGGTCGTGCCCGCGGCACTGGGAAACAACGCCGGGCTGATGGGGGCGGGGTATCTTGCGGCGAACATCGGCAGCGGCTGGCATCCGCCGCGCTCGGGCCGCACGGTTTGACATTCCCGGCAAGCGACAGCTGCCGGAATAAAGGAAAGAAGGTTTTTCAAATGGAGAGGGAAAAACTGCAGGCATGGCGGGACTGGGTCCGCGCGGAGCTGGGGAGCTGCGTCTCGTTCTGGCTGGAGCACGGCATGGACAAAGAGCACGGCGGCGTTTACACCTGCCTGACGCGTGACGGCAAGGTGTTTTCCACAGACAAAAGCGTGTGGATGCAGGGGCGCTGTGCGTGGACGTTCTCGTACCTGTGCCGCGTGTACGGCAAAAAGCAGGAATGGCTGGACGCCGCAAAGTCCTGCCTGGACTTTCTGGAGGAGCACTGCATCAACCGCACGGCGGGGGACAGGCTGTACTTCACGGTAACGGCGGACGGCAAACCGCTGCGCCAGCGCCGGTACTGCTTCTCAGAAGGCTTTTACGCCATCGGCAACGCGGAGTATTACGGCCAGACGGGCGAGCGGGAACATCTGGAGCGCGCGCGCAAAGCGTATCAGCTGGTGTATGACCTGAACCACGGCATGCCGGACCCCACGGGAATGGGCCCCAAAACCATTGCGGAGACGCGCACGGGCCGCGCACTGGCGGACCCGATGATCTTTTTGAATATGACCAGCGTGATGCGCCGCGTAGACCCGGAGCAGGCCGCGCTGTACGACCGGTATGCGGCCGAGTGCGTCCACGACATCTTTGCGTATCACCACAAGCCGGAGATGAAATGCACGCTGGAGAGTGTGGGCGTGAATGGCGAGTTCCAGGGCGACTTCACCGCCGGACGTGTGGTGAACCCCGGGCATGACATCGAATGCAGCTGGTTCCTGATGGAGGAGGCCAACCGAACGGGCGACGCGGCGCTGCACAAAAAAGCCGAAGACGTGTTCAACTTTGCCATCGAAGCGGGCTGGGACAAGGAATACGGCGGCCTGCTGTACTTCATCGACTGCAAGGGCCTGCCGCCGGAGGCGTATGAGCACGACATGAAGCTGTGGTGGCCCCACAACGAGATCCTGATCGCCAGCCTGATGGCTTACCGGGATACAAAGGACGAAAAGTATCTGGAATGGTTTTTCAAAACGGCGGAGTACTGCAAAACCTGTTTTGCGGACGACGTCTGCGGCGAATGGTACGGTTATCTGCGCCGGGACGGCAAGCCCACCGAGCCGCCGTGCAAAGGCAGCACGTTCAAAGGGCCTTTCCATGTGCCGCGCAGCCTGATCATGGCGGACGTCCTTCTGGGCGACATTCTGGAAGGCTGAGCCTGCATCTTTTCTCAGGACTGCTAAAAACAGCCGCGCTGTGGATAAATTCCACGGCGCGGCCGTTTTGTTTCCCATTCCTTCCCCCTGCGGCTGTTATTCCCCCAGCCGCGGCGCAAAAAACGCCTCAATATCCCCGCGGGTGCAGGCCGCCGACCCCTGCTGCATTTCCCGGCCGCCGCCCCTGCCGCCAAGCGCGGCGTTCATCTCTTTACACAGAGCGTGCACATCTGCCCCTCCGGCGCTGCCCAACGCATACTTGTAGCCTCCGGCATCCGTGCCCGAAAAAGCCGCGCACACACCCGTGCACTGCTCCATCAGTGCCGTACACAGGCGGCGCAGGCTGTCGGGGGAAAGGTGTGGCTCGAATACCAGCGCATTTTTTCTGCCGCGGAACGCGGCGGCGTCCGCCGCAAACAGACGGGTCTCCAGCGCGGCCTTTTCCGCTCTGAGCGCCGCGTTTTCATCCGCCAGGCGCTGCACGGCAGCCGCTGTTTCATTGATCTTCGCGCTCAGCAGACCGGAGACTGCCTCGGCGTTCTGAAACTTGATACAGTGATCCTCATACGCCCGCATACCGCACAGCATGGTAACGCGGGTTCCGCCCTTATAGCTTTGAGCGGACGTCAGCTTGATGCTGCCCACCTGGCCGCAGCGTTCCACATGCGTGCCGCAGCAGGCACAGACATCCACATTCGCTACCGTCACGATTCGTATCGCGCCCGTCAGCTCCTTTTTGCTGCGGTAGTTCAGCTGCGCCAGCTCCGAAGGCGCGGGCCAAGCTATCGTCACGGGCGCGTTCTGCCATATCACCCAGTTGGCAGCGCGTTCCACATCGGCCAACTCCGCATCGGTGAGCGGACCGGAAAAATCCACCGTTACATCCTGCGCGCCGATATGAAAGCCCACATTGTCGTAGCCGAACTGAGCGTGTACGATGCCGCTGACGATATGCTCGCCCGTGTGCTGCTGCATGTGATCCAGCCTGCGGCGGCCGTCCACATCACCTTGGACCATTTCTCCCACACGCAGCGGTGCTGTGACCGTATGCACCACTACACCGTCCTTTTCGTGCACATCCAGAACGCGCGCACCGCCCAAGGCTCCCCGGTCCGCCGGCTGGCCTCCACCCTCGGGGTAAAATGCCGTGGCGTCCAGCGTTACGGCAAAATTGCCGTCCGTGGGCACGCAGCTCAGCACAGTAGCGCAGAACTGTAAACAGGCGCCGTTTTCGTAATAGAGCTTTCTCGTCTCTGCCATGCCGTTTTCTTTCCTTTCAATGAACAGGCCGATTTTTGATATCGGGGATATTGTAACATAAAAATTCAGCAAAAGCACTAAAAAAAGCGCCAACTTTTCGTTGTCCGAAACCCCGGAAATTGTACTATAATGCATATAACCGGGCCGCCGGAGGCAAAGCTCTGAAACAGAGCCTTTCCGCGGCCTTCGGTGAGCAACCGCCCGGCGCTTGCCGGGCAGCAAGGGAGGAAACCATGCGCAAAAGCGGCATCCTGATGCCGGTGGCGAGCCTGCCGGGGCCTTACGGCATCGGCTCGTTGGGCAAACCGGCATTCGTGTTCATTGATTTTCTGAAAAAGGCGGGGCAGAAAGTGTGGCAAATGCTCCCCCTTTCACCTACGGGCTTTGGGGACAGCCCCTATCAAAGCTGTTCGGCCTTTGCCGGCAACCCCTATTTTATCGATCTCGATATCCTGCGCAAAAAAGGTCTTTTGAAAAAAGGCGAGTACGGGGCAAAGGAATGCTGCACCAACGAGGGCGCAGTGGATTACGCGGCTCTGTACCACAGCCGGTACGGTATTCTGCGCAAGGCTTTCGCCCGTTTTTCCACTTGGTACCCGGACGACTACTACCGCTTCTGCTACGAGCAGGGCTGGTGGCTGGAGGATTATGCGCTGTATATGACAGCCAAGGGCCTGTATGAAGGGAAAAGCTATCTGGAGTGGCCCGAGCCCGTGCGTTCCCACACCCCGGAGGCCATCCGGCAGCTGTATGCCGAGCATGAGGCGGAAGTTCATTTCTGGAAATTCTGCCAGTACGAGTTCAGCCTCCAGTGGACCGCCCTCAAGGCCTATGCAGGGGAAAACGGTATCGAGATCATGGGGGATATCCCCATCTATGTGGCGGCGGACAGCGCGGACGTATGGGCCGCGCCGGAGCTGTTTCTGCTGGATGCCTGCGGCGCCCCAAAAGAGGTTGCCGGCTGCCCGCCGGACGCATTTTCGGACGCAGGCCAGCTTTGGGGCAACCCGCTGTACGACTGGGCCCACCACGAAAAAACCGGCTTTGCCTGGTGGGTGCGGCGCATCCGCTATGCCCTGAATTTTTACGATATTCTGCGCATCGACCATTTCCGCGGCTTCGACACCTATTATGCCATCCCCTACGGCGCGAAGACCGCCCAAACGGGCGAGTGGCGCAGCGGCCCGGGCATGAAGCTGTTTCGCGCCGTGAAGCAGGCGCTGGGGGATGTGCCCATCGTGGCCGAGGACTTGGGCGAGCTGTTTCCCAGCGTATATGAGCTGTTGGCGGAGAGCGGGTTCCCGGGCATGAAGGTACTGCAATTTGCTTTCGGCCCCGGAGACAGCGAGTATCTGCCCCATAACCATCCCGTACACTGCGTGGTGTATACGGGCACACACGACAACACCACGGCTGCCGCCTGGTACAGGACCGCCGCCCCGGCCCAGCGGAAGAAAGCCGCCGCTTACCTGGGGCTGAACCGGGAGGAGGGCTTTGCCGCCGGGCTGGTGCGCGGCGCGCTGGCCAGCCCCGGAGAGCTGTGCATTATCCCTCTGGCGGATTATCTTGCCCTGGGGGCCGAAGCGCGCATCAACACGCCGTCCACGCTGGGCGGCTCGAACTGGGTGTGGCGCGCGCTGCCCGGCCAGCTCTGCGCCGCCAACGCCAAAAAGATCGCGGCGCTGGCCGTACTGTACGGCCGCGCCTGACATTAAAGCACAGCAAAAAAAACAGGGCCGCTGACATGGGCGGCATCCCGTAAAGAAGTTAAGGGCAAGGCAGACCACAATGGTTTGCCTTGCCCTTTCATACTGCGTAGCCCACTATGATGCTTTCGGGGAAAGTGCCCGTGGAAAAAACGGTAACCGGACGCTTCATTTGCCGATTGCAATTTCTACATATTGGCTTCCGACAACAGTTGGCCTATGATTTCTTGTTTGCTTGCGGTATAGCGCTTCCGGTCGTCTGCAAACCGCACTGCTGATTTCCGCTTGAACTCGTCGTACATCATCGCTTTTTCAGGGTTTGCGTTCAGATAGTCCCGGAAACTGATATAATTACTCCACCCTGTTCCGTTCCTTTTCACGATATGGATATGGTGTGTTCGTATATCGCCATCTTCCATTACAAAAAATACTTCTCCTGCAACAGCTCCTTCATGGAAAAAAATATTATGCTGTTTCAGGACTTCAATATAAGGCAATATATCCTTTATGTCGTGGACAGCAACGGCAATATCAATAATCGGCTTTGCGTGAATTGAGCAAATGGCCGTACTTCCCACATGCTGAATATCAAGTGCAGTATCTCCCAAGAGTTGCTTTAATACGCTGATTACATTTTCAGCATTTTCATGCCATTCCTCTTGATGCTGCACCAACTTTACCGTTCCGCTTTTTAACCCTATCATAACAATGCTGTCCTCTCGAGAACCCGAGTCGTTGGTCAATTTATTATAAAACAACACCCGCCGAAAAACAACTTTGTCAGCGGGTGTCAGCTTCCTTATGATAGACCGCCCAAAGCGCGGCCCTGTTTTTTCATCGTGTTTCCCGCACTGCTCTCAGCAGCCTTTCTCGTAACGCATGTATGCGACATCCCAGCCCATGGAGTACTCGTATGCAGCACACGCTTTTACAAGATAGTTCAGAAAATTCTTTTTCATAACAGTACCCTCCTTTAAAGGTATCTCTAAAATTTCCCGTCCCTCAATCGGACGGCTTCCGTGTCCCCTTTCCCTTGGGACATTTTTATTATATGCCGTCATTTTGCATAAATCAATAGCTTTATTATTGTGATATTGCACAAACTTTCTGTTCTTTGTCAAAGCCGTGTACCCTTATAAAATGATGTTTTTTTCACAATGTATCTGAAAACCCGCCCAGCAGGCCGTGTACATAATTGACAAAAATATAACTATATTATCGTCATATTGACGAATTTCCTGGAAATTTTTTTGCTTTTTGCAAAATCCGTCCCTTCATATGCCCTTTCTTATGCTCGCGAATTTTTTCTGTTTCGCCTCCGAGTGCATTTCCAGTGCATCCTTTCGCCATGATCTGCCTTTTTTCGAAGTGCATATTCTTCCCGGCGGCATGGCGCACCCTAGTTTCTAAAAGGAGTGGAACACCATGGACGATCAAACTGTTCTATTGCTCAACGAGGTCGTAAAGAATGCCGAGATGGGCAAAAATACCGTCACCCAGCTTTTGGGCATCACCGATGACGAACGCCTGAAGATACACCTGAACCGCCAGCTGGCCACATACGAGGATCTTTCCAAACGGGCCAATGCAATGCTGGCCGTGGAGGGCGAACAGGCCGAAGGCCAGAATGCTTTTACAAAGCTGAATGCCAAAATGGGCGTAAAGATGCAGACGATGTACGATAAGTCTCCCCGCAAAATCGCGGAGATGCTCATTGAAGGCAGCCATGTGGGCGTTACAGATATGACCATTGCCATCAAGGACGCACCCGACGCGAACCCGGGCGCTATCGCGCTGGCTCAGCGCCTGCAGCATGCCGAAAATGAATATGCCGGAGAATTGAACGTATTTCTGTAAGCACTCAAACAGCCGCAGGCTGTATTTTCGGCCTGAACCATCCTATGGCTGCCGTGAAAGAACAAAAACAACTGCCGCATCGGAAATTCCAGTGCGGCAGTTCTGTTTTTCAATTTTTACAGACGGAAGGCGCTCACGCCTTCAGATACTCGTCCATATACTGAAAATAAAATTCCCAGTCCTCGCGCCGGACGTCATGCCATCCGGCACGGTTGTGATAGCCCATGGCCCCGCTCCAGCAAGCCTGGCCCGCATGGGGCTGCGTTTCGCCCTCGGCCACACAGCCGTCCGGCAGTACGTCCAGCCCGTACAGCGCAAAGGCAGGGCGGCTGGCCATCAGGCTGTTCCATGCGCCCTGCGGATCGGCCCAGAGGTCTCCCTC
>QFCE01000761.1_pt1 | contig 90157 bp, 67 predicted proteins | sample 5346091 | NCBI WGS metagenome assembly QFCE01 (sample SAMN09062252, study PRJNA434731) | Human gut metagenome, whole genome shotgun sequencing project. | isolation source: stool timepoint A chromium assembly | host: Homo sapiens | collected 2015
ATCTGAGCGACGACGATCTGTTCCGGCCGCACAGCTGGGCAGCTTTCGGAACAAAGGATCTGGAAGGCGCTGACTACCGTGCCTGCGCGGCTTACGGTCCGCTGTATAAATAAAACAATTTCACGATGAAAATCGGGTAGGAAGCTAAGGAAGCCAATTCTTCCTTAGCTTAGCTCCTCCCACACCACCGGAGATGCCGTTCGGCGTCCGGCGGTTCAAAGTACCAACGTGATTGGTTGAAATGCATGAACTTTAGTGTAATGGTCTACTAAACTGAGTAGACCTTTTTCTTTGAGTAACTTGTTCGTTATCCATCTCCCTAACCATCTCCCTGTCCTGCAGTATCCCTTTCGTGTGTTGGCATATAGCCAGCACCAGTATCTTGGCATCCCCAAGAAATAGAGGTGGTTCGCTCGGTTTTTGACTGTCTTCCATTGTTTCCAGTAACACATTCGGATATGAAATCGAATCTTGTCTTCTATTCGGGTCAATATCCTTTTCATATCCGCAATTCGATAGTAGTTAATCCACCCTCGGGTTACCTCATTTATCTTTTTCATCCGGTATTCCATTGATACTCCCCAATTCCGCTTTAACAGCGGTTTCAGTTTGTATTCTAGTTTCTTCACCGATTTGATATGGGGTTTCGGCTTCCATTCTCCATTCTTCTGGTAGAAGCTGAATCCCAGATATTTGATCTCCTTCGGTCTGGCTACTTTCGTCTTTGTCGCGTTCACTTCTACACGCAGGTGTTCTGTTAACCATTTTGTCACTGAGCTCATGACTCGATTCGCTGCCGCTTCGCTTTTTACGCAGATTATACAATCATCCGCATATCGTACAAAACGCAGCCCTCTCGACATTAGCTCTTTGTCAAACTCATTCAGATAGATGTTCGCCAGAAGTGGGCTGATCGGAGATCCTTGTGCTGTTCCGATCTTCGTTTCTTCATAAGTACCTTCTACCAGTACACCTCCCTGTAAGATTCGTCTTACTAAGGATTCTGTATCCGGGTCCTTGATCACCTTGTGAACCAAGATCATCAGAATATCCTGATTCACATTATCGAAGAATTTAGAGAGGTCCAGGTCCACGATCCAGTCATACCCATCGTTCATGAATTCCAGTGCTTTAATTACCGCTTGTTCCGCTTTTCTTCCCGGGCGGAATCCGTAGCTGTTTTCTGAGAATTCCTTTTCAAAGATGGGGGTTAGCACTTGGCATACCGCTTGTTCTATCCACCGATCTTTGACTGCCGGCACTCCCAGGTTTCTCTTACTTCCGTCCTCTTTTGGGATTTCTACACGTCTTACAGGCAGAGGCTTGTATTTCCTTCGTCGTATCGCTTCACACAGTTCCTCACCATGCTCGTCAATAAACTTCGGTAACTCACTGGTCTTCATGCGGTCGACGCCCGCACTTCCTTTGTTACTCATCACTTTACACTTGGCTTCTTCCAGGTTTTCCTTGGATAGAATCCGTTCTATCATTTCTGTTGTCATGTCTGCTTTTTCCTTTCCGTCGCTTGTTATCCCCCAATCTTCACAACCCTGGAGGCTGAACACAGATTGTTCTGAGGGGATAACCTACATTCATGAATCTCAAAGCTGGTTCTTTGTTCTGCCCTTCGCTCCATTCCCATTACGGAACTTCTTCACTACTATGGCTTCTGCTGAGAGTCTGCCCCCTTGGGCATTCCTTATCGTTCGTTGTTACTGCGTTTCCACTGCGTGACGTTCTTCACCTCGCTTCCACGTCGATAAGGTCTCCCCGAAGAAGGTGTGATAACTTTCCTCTCGTGTAGCCTCCGAATTTACTGTTTCGCCATGTTCGGCAACTTGGACTTCTCTTTGTTGCGCAAGGTCGTCCAGGCTAGCAGCCTCCTATTCGGTTTCTGTTCGTAAGCCCGAGATTTTGCCCGTTGGTTTTCCCAACATCCAGCTTCCTTCAGCCATTACCTCACGGTAATCGCCTTGCCTTCGGCTAGCGCTTTAATGCTTGTTGCCACAACCGCGCAACGGACTTTCACCGTCTAGTTATCACCCATGTCGGGTGTACGCAAAAAAGGATATCTCAGAAATATCCTTTTTTTGCAGACCAAAAGCAAGTCAATCCTGCTTCACAAAGACTTCACTAACAGGACGTTAATAATTATCGTCAAGGTCTGTTAAATCAATCGCTTTCACCGTATTCACTTGACGCATCTCATTTAAGCCTTGATTCCATGCTTGCGTAAAATGACATCCCTTCGCAAAGTTTATACATCCCCAAAAAAACAAATCACTTTTGTTGTTAAATTTTAACGCAAGCCGGCCGCCGCAAGCCTGACAAACCGGGGCCTGATACGGATGCGCGGGACTTTCCGTTAATTGATTAACACCGGCGAACAAAGCACTCACATGCGCGGCTCCGGCTTCATAAAGCGTCTTGACAATCTCATTGATCGTTGCACCCGATGAATAAACATCATCCAAGATCAAGATCTTCTGATCTCGGATATCCTGAGTAATAAAATAAGCACCCTGTACATTTTCTTTTCGATGAACCGCATCGTTGCGTTTTTGAGAAAAAGTGCGCCGACAGGAAACAACATCGCGAAGAATAAGATTTTCCTGATTGCAGCGATCTAATTCCAGAGATTTAAAACGATTAAATCGCCCGCTTTCGACTTCATCTTTTTTCAACGGAACATAGGTTAAAATATCGAATTCTTCAAAACTGTGTATGAATGATATCGCTTGATCATAATATTCGCTGATCAGTTTCACAGGTCTGTTTTTAAACTCTAAAATTAAGGTAGATAAGGGATCATCTGCTAAATAACGATGATTTTTCGCATAGTATCGTCCCCCAAAATACAATTTGTAGTTTTTAATCTCACTGTTACTCAGTTTTATCGAAGAAACACAGCTTAATAAATTCTTCTTCTTTGCCCCTTCATGACAAGCGATGACCTCCGCAGCGTAACCCTGCCGTTTCTGCTGCAGAATACTTGGAATATTTTCAAATCTCAGACACATGAAATCAGGAATATATTTCAAATATTCTTTTTTGAATTGTCCCACTAAAATGGTTCCGATATGGTTTTGCATCATTTCTTTTAAAAACTGAGGGTTCCCACTGATAGATAGGAATTGAAATGATTCAGCCCCGCTTTCTTGAATCAGCGTGTATAACAAGTTTGTTATATCAAAATACGAAATCATCCCTGTTTTATTATTCATAGTAACAGGATAGACTTTACAGTTTGGAATCAAAGCGGGGTAATCATAATGCAAATAATCTTGATCCAGCGAATCTCCATCCAGGATAATCACTTTCAAATGATCAAGTTCAGTCCATTTCCACATCCGAAACCTCTTCCATACTCTCATCATCAAACAAATCTTTTAACGCCTGATTATTATTTAAAATCATCAGAACTTCTTTCAGATTCGAAAACACCTTCGCCCCTTTACCCACATAATTTTTTGGCCATTTCAAAGATTCATTCATCACTGCAGACTGCGGAATTAAAACGTCCCTGCCCTGTTTTAACGCATAATCTGCCTGCTTTAAAGCTCCGCTGGTTTCCCCGGCGTGCATGATAATCGTTGCGATTGAAATCCCGCTCATCGTCGCGTTTCGCGTCGGAAAATTCCATTTAAAAACTTCATTGCATGGCGGAAACTGAGAAATAACCAAGCCTTTTTTTTCAATCTCGATTTGTAATTCTTTATTTTCTTTCGGATAATATTTATTTATAGGCGTCCCAATCACCGCGATGGTTTTACCGCCGTATTTTAATGCCGCCGAATGCGATGCCGTATCAATACCTCTGGCCAATCCTGCGTTAATGACAAGATTCCGACGAATTAAAGACCGGACTAAACGATCTGTATTTTCTAAAGAAGACTGCGATGCGATTCTGCTTCCGACAACGCTGACAGATTTTTCCTCAAGTAAATGTATATTTCCTTTCAAAAACAAATACGGCGGAGCATCCGCAGTATCCGCCAGCCGTTTCGGATAAAGATTATCTCCTTTTTTAAGTAAGATGACATCGTCGGTTAAGGATAAAAAACTATTTTTCACTCTGCCATAGACTTGATAGAAATCTGCGTCTTTAACTTTTAAATGAGACGCTAAAAAGGGAATATTATATTTCAGGCCTTTACGATAATCAAAATCAAAATTATTGATTAACTCCAGAATGAAGCGTTCTGTTCTCTTATCATTACAATTGAAGTATTGTTGAATCGTAAAATATAAAATAGCGTCTCGCACATAGGGAACGTCGATATCGAATCGATGATCTTTGTCATTTATCTTACTATTTGAAAAATTCGCAACTTTTCGCTGATCCAAATCTGCCTTATAAAATAAAGTCACTGACTTACTGGCTTTGATCGGAACCAAACTACCATCTTGAACCAGCTGATGAAGTCTTTGTGTGGATATATTTAGATATTCTGCGGCTTCTGCCGCGGTATAGATTTCAGTCATTAATTTTGCCAGTTCATTTCTATCCATCATCATCTCACCTCTAATCTATTTTTATTGTTTTTCAAAGTCCCAACCGCTTACTGATATTTTACTTTATCTCTTGATGTCTATCAAGAGCGATTTAACCTTTTGCAGGTTTTCCCATTTTTTGAAAGTGGAAATCTGTAAAATTATAATCATGATGATCCCCCGGATGCTTCACAAAAAAACGCCGCGAAATTTCACAGCGTTTCCTGTTTTACCTGAACTGCTTCTATGCTTTCTGTTTCAGAAACAATATCCCCGCACTGGCCAGCCCCAGACCTGCCAGTTGGAAACCACTCGTGGGTTCCAGCGTCTTTAAAACAGAACACACGACTAACGCGATGCCCATCGCAACCACCAGCGCCTTCAGCACCAGATCTACGATCTCGTTGATCCGCTTCACTAACGACGCGGGACGGGTTTCGCCCTGCATTAATTCCTCCACAGAGACCTCCAGGATTTCCGCCAGCCGCGGCAGTGACTGAATATCCGGGCAGGATAAATCCCGTTCCCATTTCGATACCGCTTTATCTGTCACCTGCATTTTGGCCGCCAGCTCAGCCTGCGTCATTCCCTGAGCCTTCCGCAGACTGGCAATGACCATGCCCATCGTTTTTCCTGATTGTTTCATAAGCTTCCTCCTCGCTTCTGATTTTCATCATAACCCCGGATGATCAATCCGGCAATCAACCAGAAGTAGGAGCCGCTCGACCCGAAGTTTCCCGGATTATTCCTCAAATACACTGCCGCCGATGAACTCCGCCAAGATGGAATCATGCGGCACAAACGCCGGATCGCCGCCATCGAAATACGCAAGCAGCCGGCGGATCCGGTTAGCTTCGATATATTCAGGTGCCGCCACCGGCACCTGATCCAGCAGCGGCGCCAGAATCGTTTTTAAGATCGGCAGTTCATAATCCATCGACGTATTGAACAAGAAATCAGCCTGTTCCTGATACGGATAAATATACCGGTCTTCTCCCGCTTTCACCTGTTCCCAACCGTCCAGCGTACTCTGCACGCTGCGGCCGCGAAACTGATAATCGCGCGTCATCCGGCGGATCAAGCGGTAATCCGTCGTTGTGATCCGATTGTGCCGATCGAGGTTCAGATGCGTCAGAGCGTTGATATACACGCGGAACTTCGCGGCTTCCGCAATTTTTTCCGAGCTGCGCGGATTGAGCGCGTGCAGTCCTTCGAGAATCAGAATCTGATCCGGCTTCAGCGTCAGCGGATCGCGGACGAAGCGTTTCTCGCCCAGCTTGAAGTCATAGGTTGGCAGCACGACCGGCTGACCGCTGATCAGCGCTTCCATCGACGTGTTGAACAGTTTCAAATCCAGGCATTCGATATTCTCATAATCATGCGTTCCGTCCGGCAGCCTTGGACTGTCTTCGCGGTTGAGGAAGAAATCATCCATCGAAATCGCGATCGGATTTCGGCCCCGCTCATGCAATGCAAATGCCAGGCGGCGCGAAAAGGTCGTTTTCCCTGCGGAGCTGGGTCCGGCAATCAGAACGATTTTCAATTCCGGACGAGCGGCAATCTGATCCGCCAACGCATCCAAATCCCGCGCTACGCGGTTTTCATTGTCCTTGATCATCTGCGGCAGACAGCCCTCGCGGATTTTCTCATTGAGCTGAGAAACCATCGAAATTCCGGTTTCTTGTCCCCGGCGTTCAAACTGGCGGTAGACCTCGAACAGCTTGGGCTGATCGATAAACTCTTTTTCAGTGCTGAGCCAGAAGCCCTGATGCACCTTCCGCAGCGTAAACTGGTCGATCCACGAAGCGTCCGGAAGCATCACGCCGTAAAAATAATCGTCGACCCCCGCACAGGTATAAATGCTGCATTTCGCCGATGTCCGCTGCCGCAGCAGACTGGCTTTATCCGGCATCCCCAGCGCTTCAAAATGGGCCACAGCCTCCGCTTTGGAAACGACACGCCGGTGAATCGGTTCTTTCTTCGCAATCATGTCCCGCATCTTCGCTTCAACCTGTTCCAGCTCTGCCAAAGTCACGGGTTCTTTGCGGATCAGCGTACCATACAAGCCGCCCGCCAGCGAATGCTCGATCAGCACATCCATCCCATCGAAACACAGCCGCACCGCGGTGATGAATAAAAAGCTCAGCGTGCGTTCCGTCATCATCTGGCCGATCAGACTGCCGCGCGTAATCCATTCAAAAGCACCGCTCTTGTTTAAGCGGTAATTCAAATCATGAACTTTCCCATTCAGGATTCCCCCTGCCAGCGCACGCGGGTTTTCCTGTTCCGCCGCCAGCTGGGCAATCGTCGTTCCGTTTGGAATTTCAATTTCCGTTTGATTCGGAAACCGGAGCTTCACCATCGCTCATCCCTCATTTCTTTTCTACCATCATAGCATAATTCCAAACTAATTCGTACAATTACGCCAGATAGGTTAAGCCGCTAATGTATCTTATTCTTGTTCATGGCCAGATTTGCCAAAAAATGACGCCCCTTCGGGACGTCATTTCTTCAATCTTATTTTGTTTATTCGACGGTGATCAGAACGTAGCTTTCCGCTAACAGATCGCTGTCGCTCAGCAGGCCGACTAAGACTTTGCCCACCGCGTTCGCGGTGACCTTGCCGTTTTCATCAACCGTGGCGATGCTTTCGTCTAACGATACCCAGTTCATGTGGATATCGTTGGCGCTCTTCGGCAGAACGTCTGCGGTCAGAGTTGCGGTTTCGCCGACTTTCAGCGCTGTTTTATCCGCTTTGACATAGACGCATTCCGTTGGAACGACTTCCTTGAATGTGACGTCGTCAAGCCACAGGCTGCCTTCGCCTTCACCCACGACATGCAGCGCAATCTTCACGCTGGCCGCATTGGCCGCGGTGATGACGTTGTAATCAAATTTCCGGAAATCTGCGCTCATGTTCAGGTTGTCCGTCAGCTTCGCCAGATGTGTGGAAATCGTGTTGCCTTCCGCATCCATCTGGTTGATTTCGTAACAGAAGTTGCCGGAATGCAGCGTATCGGTCTTGTGCATGAAGCTTAACTGGTAACGTTCGTTCGGCTGTACTTCAACAGTCTGTTCGATCGAAGCGTCGCCGGCATCCGCACCGGTCTTCGTGATCTTCGCCGCTTTATTCCCTGCTTCCACTTCTTCGTAAGCCAGCGCGTATTCCGCATTGCCTTCTTCCGTCGCATTGGTTAAGGTCCAGCCTTCTTCGCTTTCCATATCGCCGTTAACCAGCAGGCTCGCATCACTGCCGGCTGTCGGTGTGATCCAATCACCATAGAAGCTTAACGTCGCGATCTGACTTCCGCCTTCAACCGCATCCAGAACGAGCTTCACATATTTGACTTCGCCGTTCAAAGCGATTTCTGCCGTGTCTTTTGTGCCACTGGCAACCGCAACGTAATCCGTACCGTTGACCGAAGTTTCAACGCTGAAGTTTTCCGGTGCTTTTTCGCCCCACTGGATTCCCAGTTTCTTCGCGTTATACGGACGATCCAGCGTCAGGATGACTTCCTGTTCGCCTTCCCCGGACTGCCAGACTGTTTTTTCATCGCAGTCAACCATGTTGTAAGGATGGGAATCGTCAGCTGTGCTGGTCGCCGTGACATCCTGGCCCAGCGCACGGTCATGCTCGATCATCGGCGCCGCTTCGTCCAGCAGTTCGATATCCGCAAACATCAGATCATGGTCAGCCATATCGGAGTGGTAAGTTTCGACATTTGTAATGTTGATGTTTTTCGTCGTGATGATGTTGTCCACGGTCATGACCTTCATCGAATCGTCAGTGCCGTTGAACGAATCAAACCAGACGCCGTCTTTACCGTTGGACACATTATAATTATCTTTGAAGATATCGTATTCATACAGACTCTGGTCGGCGTTGAAGTCCGCGACTAAGATCTTGTACGGAACCGGATCGGCTGCCAGTCGTTCGATGATTTCCGTGAACTGACGGCGGCGCAGATCGTTGTTTTCCCAGCTGGTATGCGTGACATAGAAAGCAATCTGCTTGCCTTCTTTTTCAACAACGACGCGTTCCAGCGTTTTGGTGGCTTTACTGCCCGTGCTCTCAATTGGAACTGAGCTGATTTCCTGGAATTCTAAAGAAGAAGTCGTGCCGACGCCGAAATAGCCGTCAGCGAAGTCGCGTCCCTTGGCGAAGTGGACGTAAGGGTAATTGTCATTGACAAAGTCCTGAGCCATGTCATAGTCGTTGCGGGTGTTCAGGATATCGATTTCCTGGAAGCCCATGATTTCGATTCCCCGTTCATGAATGATGTTGGACATTTCCTTGATGTCCGGATGCGCCTTGGAATCGATGTTCCATGTCGCGACACGCATCGTTGTGACGTCGGAAGATGGCGTCGGGGTCGCTTCTTTTTCCGGAGCGGCCGGTGTTTGAGAACAGCCGGTGACTGCGGTCAAACAGAGCAAACCAGCTGCCAGAAGTGCAGAGAGTTTCTTCAGTTTCATTTTTCTTTCTCCTTGTTTTGCGCCTGATAGCGCTTCCACATCAGATATCTTAGCGCAGTTGGTAAAAATTGTCCAATAATCAATTCTAATCTATAAGCTATTATTCATTATATATAAGTATGTTTTATAGATCATCCTGCAACCGTTTCTTCACAGCTGTTTCAGTTCTTGTCCCTGAGTTTCCCATTAGCCAAGAATTCCGCCAGATCCCGCTGTTTTTCCACTCGTTTATTTTTCATTATTCATACGGCTTGAACTGGTTGTCCGACCGCCGCTAATTGCGATCCATCTCAAGAAATTACATACCCGAAACGCAGAAAAAGACCGGGCGGCCGTGGATTCCTCCCTCTCTGCCTGATGGTTCGCCGGTCTTTTTCTATTTGTTCACCCGTTATTTCTGCCGGACTTCAAAAGGGAAGCTCCGCAGTTATTCGTTTATTCCTGGAATAAGGAAGCCATCGGTTCCAGCTTATATTCCGCCGGTTGTTCGTCAGTCATCACCTGAATCAGCTGCAAAGCCAGATCCAGCGCCCGCTCATCAGTTCTGAGGATTCTCCCGTTCAGCTCGTCGAACACCGCATACGTCGCCTCCATCAGCGCTTCGTCTTCCATGTTGACATCCGTGGTGGAATACTGTCCCGTACTTGGATTGTAGGTTGTATTCAGCCAGACCTGAAGCTCAGGGAAATACGCGTTGCATTCGTAAGACGTATGGTTGCCCATCGTCGGGCTGCGGTCCAGAGTCACGTTGATCAGGAAATTCCCGTCCGCGCCCGGAATCACATCGCGTACCGTTTCATCCAGCCGGTAGCCGCGGTCGATATACAGCTTGTTCGTACCGACCTCCTGCGAAATATTCAACGTCGGAGCATCGGTAGCCTGCGCTGTCAGCGAAATCCCTTTCTGTTGAGCATACGTCCGCTCAATGACAGCGCGCCGACCGGCATATTCGGAATAGGCATTCGATTCAGCGACAATCGCATCCATGAGCGCCAGCTTTTCCTCATTGATCTCAAACGTGAGATCCAGAACTTCAAAAACGTTGATCTTCACCGGCGAAGCCATCGCATATTGCAGATAAGGCACCAGATCGCCCAGCGTTTCACCGCCGGACATCACCGCGAAATGCAGCGCCGGCCGCTGATCCTCCGGCAGGTTGTCCGTCGACAGATAGCCTAACAGCTGACCCGGATTATAGATTTCTTCACCTTCCGTGCGGTATAGTCTGTCATTCAAGCCGCCGTAGAACGCACTGATCCCCAAGCTCGGATGATCAACCACGAGGTACCGCCGGCCCTGTTCATCCTCGCCGATCTCCCGGATCGTACCGCCGGCCATGGCCAAAACCGGAATCCGCGTGCGGTCTTCAGTCTGATCATCGATCAGATCCCAGCCGATCACGCCGTAGTCCTCGCTGAGCTCATGGGTTTCATTCCAGGCCACTAACGGCGCGACTTGCTGCGCACCCAGCGGCAAAGAACCGAAGCTTCCCGGACAGCTGAACCGTCCGTCTTCCAACACTGCGCACGTGGAATTCTGGAAAATCTCCTGCTGATCATAAAGCAGGACGTGATCGACAAACTCATCCCAGAACGATTCCGGCAGTCCCAGCTGATCCGCCGCGCTGTTGATCAGATACCGGCCCGAGTTCTTATCGTAAACAAGCTGACCGGAATCCGTCCCGCCGATCTTCGTGAACTGCGCTACCAACTGATCGGAATTCGATCCATAGCTCAGCGAAACCGGTCCTAACGGCTCGAATACCGTGCAGTAACTCAGCGTTGCCAGATGATCCCCCAGCGCCAGATTGACGTTGTTCAGCGCCTCCGGAATCACTGATTCGTCGACATATAAATGGTAAAACAGATCGCCTAAACCCGCGCATTGCTCCGCGCCCCAGACGGTGGTTTTCAGCACTGCGGCCTTCACTTCCGCGTTTTTAAAATTATACGCCACAGTGACCTTGCGTTCCAAATTCTGCTCGCCGATCACCATCACAAGATCCTGATCCATCATCGGAATAATCGACCACTGGTACTGATTATACGGTTCGTTGAGGTTGACCGTCATAAGTACGTTTTCGATATGCGCGTCTTCCGCTTCCTTCAGCAGAGCATTGATCTCCCGCTGATCCTTGCCGAAAGCCGGATTGCTCAATAACGGCACCGCTAAAAGCAGGCATGCCACGATCCCGGCCGCCAGTACCCAGAACGTTGGTTTCTTATAATTCAGGATATTCTTGATTCTGAGCTTTGTGTTGCTTTCGCTGAACGACAGCGCGGTGATCGTCGGCTTCGACGCAAACTGCAATAACGTCATGCCGTAATTCACCCGGCCGCCGCTTCCCAGCCGGCCCAGCACCGCTTCATCGCAAGCCATTTCCATATCCTTGCTCATCAGGATATAGGCATACCACAGAAGCGGATTGAACCAGTGGAACATCAGCAGCAGCGAACCGATCATTTTAAACACATAGTCATGCCGCCGCAGATGCACGCGTTCATGCGTCAGCACATATTTGCGCTGGCGGGAATCCAGATCCATCGGCAGATAAATTTTCGGATGGATCAGACCATAAATAAACGGGGAGCTGATGGCCTCGCATTCGTAGATATTCTGCCTGACCCGCATCGCATAGCGCAGCCGGTGGCGCAGCGTTAAACTGTTGGCGATCAATAAGCCGGCATAAGCGATCATGCCGATCACCCAGATCACGCTGCCAACTTGAAGAACCGGTGAAATCGGCGATGCCGGGGCAGACGTCATCGCTTCCGTCCCGGTCTGACTGCCGGACTGCGGCAAAGCTGCGCCGGAAGACGTCAGTTCCTGACCACCCTGAACGCCGGTTTCAGAATTTATGCCTGTTCCGGACAGATTCGCCGCCGGATCTCCGGTCTTGATCACCGGCCGCGGAACAGCCGATACCGGCTGATTAGCGGAAGGCACGACAAACTGCACCCCGCCCCGCTCGGAAACGGAGGGATTCGCCACCGTCAATACGCTGACCCGGCTGGTAAAGGAAAACGGCAGCACCAACCGGATTAAAACGAACGCCCACAGGGCATAGGAGAAAATCTTCGGCGCTTTCTTAAGCAGAAGACGCGCGATCATGACCGCGACAGCGACGATACTGGCGGCCAGACTCATGTTGAGAATTGTCTGAAAAAGAGTCGTCAGCGTGTTCATTTTTGCTTTTTCTGACGGTCCAGCAATTCTTTCAGTTCGTCGATTTCTTTTTCAGACAGCTTGCGGTCCTGCAAAAAGGCGGTGACAAACTGCGGCAGCGAGCCTTTAAACACCTGATCGACCACTTCGCCGCTTTCCTCGCGTTCACATTCGTCACGTTTGTAAAGGGCCCGGACGATCGATTTTTCATTGGCGATCACGCCCTTTTCCTGCAGCCGTTTGATGAAGGTATAGGTCGTCGATTTTTTCCATCCGAACTTCTGATCGCACACAGCGACCAGCTCTCCGGATGAAACCGGCTCCCGATCCCACAACAGATCCATAAATCGAAATTCCGCGGATGTTAATCTCATGTCTGATCCTCGCTTTCTGTCTATTTCTACCCAAAGTCTACATCTGTAGTCTCTGATTGTCAAGTCTTCTTTTAACCCCGTTTGCGTTCCTGGCTGAATTTTGAAGAAAACGCAAATCCGCGGAGATGGCCGCCAATAAAAAAAGAAATGGCAAAACACCCGGGAAGTGATTTTTTCTCCTTCACGAATCTGAAAGTACGCCTGATCGGATCTTTCTGGCTTGCATGCTGAAGCGCTGACCGGCACAGCCTGATAAAATTCAGGATGGATATCCATTCCAATTCACGGAAAAACTTTAACAAATTCATCACACCCGGCGCAGCTGAAATTTCCCAAAAACGCCCAGACTCCCGCCAGAGAAAAGGATTGAACCGGGATCCGCTTTTCCTGAGTGAAGAACTTCCCAACCTTTTTCCCAGCGTCATCTCATGATTGCCGGGTTGCCCTTCCTCTCGTTCGTCCTTATAATATAGGTTGAAGGACAACGATATCACTATGGAAATCACAGAACGGGAAGCCAAGCTTCTCAAAACTTTAAAAACACATAAAAAACCGGTCAGTTGTGATAAACTGGCTGATCTTTGCGGACTATCCGCCGACACTGTCCGGCGTGAGCTGGGTTTTCTGAGCACCAGTCTGAAATCCGACACGGGCTGCCGGATTACCGGCCAGCGGGGGCATGGATATCAGCTGATCGTCGTAGAACCGCAGCTGGCCGAAACCTTTTTCAACCGCCTGGCGCAGCAGTATCAGTGGGATGAACAAAGCGACGTGCGGATTCTGACAGCGTTGCTTTTATGTCGGATTCTCGCTTCACCCAAGTCGTTGACATGGCCGGGACTGATTGAAGAATTCCAGATTTCAGAGGATTGGCTTCCGGAAATCATCATGATCGCAAGGACGCAGCTGGCCACGTTTGAACTGGCGCTGCAGCCGGAAGACGACGGGGAGAACGTCCGTTTTACCGTGCGCGGAAGTGAATTGCAAAAACGCTACTGCCTGATCTGGCAGTCGCTGCTGCTCGCCAGCAAGCCGGAAGCGGGACTGAACCGGATTCCTGTGCTGCCCGGCGATTTCCAGCGGGAGCAGCGAACGGTTTCCGCCTTATGGCCAATCATTCAAGAGTGTCTGAAAGCAGTGCCTTCGCTGACGTTATCGTATTCCGACTGCCAGGCTTTAATCGCCGGGCTGATTCTCTGTCATTGCCGGCGGGATCCAAAGCTGCGGCTGACGCTGACTGACGAACAATGGAAAATGCCGCGTGACCGCCAGGCGGCCGCTTTTGTCGACGCCTTATTTCAACGGCTGGATCCAACCGTTTATCTCGATTCCGAAGAAAACCGGCGTTTTTTAGAAGTCCTGACGACGGCGCTTCGGGATCTGAGCATTTCAATCGTGGAAGCCGCCGCAGCTTCATCGACGATTGCCGCGCCGGTTCTCAACCATCTGGCACGCCGTTATCCCTTCAAGTTTCTCAAGAATCCAGCATTCCAGAAGAACGTGTCCGGCTGGCTGACCCAGCTGGATATCCGTCGGGCGTTTGCGATGCCGCCGTTTCCCCTGATCGTTAATGATTGGCTTTGCGATCCCTTAAGCGAGGGGCTGGCGCTGGAACTGACCCGCTGTATTGAGGACTGCTTCCATGCTCCGCTGTCCTATGACTTTAAGCAGCAGGCGGCTAAATGTCTGCTTCCTTATCTTAAACCTTTGAGTACTGAACCGATGTTTACCGTCTGGATTGTCGCCCGCCAGGGGCTGGGGGCGGCGCAAAAATGGCTGGATCGGATCAACACCCATTTTCCGACGCTGTCCGGCACCGCTCCACTCTTTCTGTTCAAGCCGGTAGAATTTACCGTGTTGTTTCAGCAGTCCAGCAACGCTTCTGATCTGATCTGGACGGATATCCCGAATTTGCCGGGAATTCCGCCGGAAAATGTTTTCTACTTCCCAGCCCTTGCGCAAAAGAGATACACTGAAGCCAGCTTTGATCCATACACGCCGCTGCGCGACTGGCTGAACCGCAACTTCAGAGTCATCGCCGGTACGACGCGGATCCGTCAGAAAAAAGAGCTTAACAAAGTTCTGGATGACATGCCGGTCTCATTAGCAAGGCGGGTCAATCCTGCTTCCAAAATCAACCGCATTCCCACCGCGAATCACATCGCGTTTCTCGGCGGGGAAACGGCGGCGTTAGAAAAAAGTGAAATCTATTTCTGGATCAACGACAAATCCGTGGTTTGGGACGAGCAGGATGTCCGTTTCTTCTTCTATTACCGCTGCGCTGCGCCGCTGGAAAAAAGCTGGCGTCAGCTGCAATGGCTGTGTGAACGCTGGCTGCGGCTGCCGCCGTCCAAGCTGGCCAAAGCGGCTTCGATGACGACCTCGAGTTTGTACGATCTGTTGATCGACACTTCCCGGAAACGTTAAAAAAAACGACGCCTCCTTGTTCGTTCTGTCTTCTTCAGGGATTGGAAGACACGTTCAAGATTGGCATCGTTTTTTTTGTTCCTGACAGGAAATTCGAGAGTTATTCCTGAGCTGCCAGCTGCCGGCCCAGCACCATGCCGCCGATCGCTGAATGTGACAGTGAGCTGCCGCCGATGTACTTCACTAAATAGCCGCCTGCGATTTCCCCAATCGCATACAGGTTGTCGGAAACCGGCGTACCGTCTTCCCTGACCACCTGAAGCGCGTCGTTGACCCGCAGACCGCCGGTCGTACAGGCGACGCCGTTGGCGACCTTCATGACGTAATAAGGAGCTTCCAGTTCCTGGAAGAAACGTTCACGGCCGAATTCATCTTCGGTTTCTCCGCGCACCGTGGCGTTGACCTTTTCGATCGTTTCCGTCAGCACGGCTTCATCCACGTCCAGATCCTTGGCCATCGCCACGATCGAATCATATTCCACCATTAAGCCCATATTCTGATAGGAATTGATTTTATACGCGACTGATTCGTTATATTCCACGGCATGGCTGTCGAAAATCTCATAATAATAAGGATCGCCCAGCTCGTGCATGACCTTGGAAGCGACTTCGCTGTGGCTGGCCTGTTCGTCGCAGAAACGCCGGCCGGTTGACTGACGGATCAGGATCCCGCCGCAGTTTCTGACGATGTTGGTCGTTACGGTGATGTGCTTGTTGACCTCAAGGGTCGCGTCGACATGCTTGTCGTCCATGTCGATCAAACCGGCACCCAGATCCAGCGCCGCATTCAGCATTGCGCCGTCCATGCCCTTCGATCCGCCATAGACCAGGCCGTCGTAATCCGCGCCCCAGTATTTCACGATCATCTCGTTGTTGTCGCCCCAGCCGCCGCTGGCCAGAACAATGTTTTCACCGGTATAATCAACGCGTTCACCGGCAGCATTCGTCCCGGATACACCCGTGACATGACCTTCATCGTCTGCCAGTAGCGTGTCCACCCGCGTCTGATAGCGGATATCGACACCGGCTTTTTCCATCGCTTCGATCAAGGTCGATACGGCAGTCGCAATATTCGGGGATACCGCATGACCGCGGGCTACGTCAGAACCGTCGGTCTTGTCAATTTTAGTTGTGTTGTAATGCACGCCCAGGCTTTCAAACCAGTCGATCAACGTCTGGCCGTTATCGGCGATCATCCGGCACTGATGCGGATCTTTTTGGCCTTCGCTGTCGTCGATCTGCCATTGATAGAAGTCATCGGCATTGTCTTCAATGCCCTGAGCCGCCTGCAGCGAGGTGCCGCCCAGCAGGAAGTCGCCGGTCGACAGAACGGAGTTGCCGCCGAGGTATTCCTTTTGTTCCAGCAGGATGACCTGCGCGCCGTTCTGAGCCGCAGACAACGCCGCCGTGATGCCGGACAACCCGCCGCCGACGATCAGAATCTCGGCATCATGCGTCTGATCGGCATAGGTTTCTTCCTGAACCACTGCCGCGGTGAGCGCCGCCACATCCGCGCCGGCCTGTTCGGCGCAGTCCTTTACGCCGTTGATCAACGCCAGACTGGAATACGTCGCACCGCTGACGGTATCGACGCCCAGTGATTGATTAGCCACGATCTTTTCGGAAAGGATCCGGATCGCTTCGGTGCCGACCATCAGGGTTTCGTTGTTCTCGCCGACCTCGATGGTTTCAATCGCGCCGTCGCTGAATGTTGTCTTCACCTCAAACGAACCGCCCATGCCGGTCTGGGTCGAGGTGTAGGTTCCGGCTTTGTAAGCCGCAGCCGGGGATTGGGGTGACGCTGACGGAGCTGGGGATGGTGAACAACCGGTAATGCAGCTCGCCGCCAACAAGGACGCCAGAATCAAAGAACTTCTTTTTTTCATTGTATCTTTCCTCCTGCCTTTAAGTGTAGCGGAGTTTTAGCTTGTTCACTAATTCACACATCGAATAATGAAGAAATCCGATTCAAATTCTGAATAATGCGGTTATTCTGCCAGCGCGGTCAATTTCTGAATCGCCGGATTGTCATCAGCCTGACGCCAGGCGAAGACGATGCCATGCTGCGGGACGCTGTCCATGACCGGAATACCCGCCAGATCTTTCATGAAGTATTTTAAAAGCATGCCGCCGCCTGCTAAACCGAGTCCGCCGCCAAGATCGATCTGAGCGAAGAAATTTTCCGCAGTCATTTCTTCCTTTTGAATCATCCCGTCCAGATTGTGATTCCTGCATTCTTCAAGCAGCCGGTCGTATTCCTGAGGATAACGCTGCCGCTTGCGAATGATCAGCGGCTGACCTCTGAGATCCGCAAATTCCAGCGTCTTCTTTTTTGTGAGTGGATGACGCTTCGGCAGAATCACAACCAGTCCGGCTGGCACGATCAGCTTCGTCTGAATCCCCGGTTGGTTCTCGGCACTGAGCTGTCCGGTCAGAATCAGATCGGTCTGGCCGGCGCGCAGCGCTTCAAGGGCCGAGGCGTAATCGTAAAAGGCAGGCTCAACCTGCGCGTCTGGATAGGTTTTTTCAAATTTTTTGACGAGGTCCATCAGGATTTCCCGCGTCCGCATATTGACGTAGCCTAAGCGCAGGCTGCGGCCGGCCAACTGATTTTCTTCACGCGCCACCTCCTGCATTTTTTCACATAAAACGAGAATCTCTTTGGCCAGCGCCAGACACCGCTGCCCAGCCGGTGTCAGGACTACCGGCGTGCTGCGCTCGATCAGCTTCACGCCCAGCTCTTTTTCCAGATTGGTAATGTGATGCGAGATATTCGGCTGACTGACATAGATTTGTTTCGCAGCCCCGGAGAAGCTTCCGGCCTGCGCCACGGCGATCAATGACTGTAAATCTTGTAAATTCATAAATCTACCCTCTTTGTCTCTTTACTATACTCAATTTTATCCGCTTTTTGAATTCAAAGTTTTACTTCTTATCCCGTCTTTTTAATTAAAGGAAAAACGTGCAGGCAAGCCTGCACGCTAAGCGCACTGATTTATTCGTCCGGCAAGATCCAGTTCGGGAACTGGAAGCGCAGCAATTCCATTACCGATTCCACCTGAGTTGGATCCTCGATTGAAAGAACAAGCCGTGGAAATTGAGGCCTGCCCGATGATTGTTCAGTGAATTTCGGCTGCCGGATCTTGATGAAAAATGGAATTTCGCCACATTCTTCAATCGTGGGATCCCGGTCTAACGCATCCAGCATAGCCAGCAGCGAAGCGTCTCCTTGTCAATTCACATTCACAGAGGAAATAGCGGTTTCTCCCTCATTCTTAAAATAAGTTTCAAGGACACGCTGCACCCGCACGGTGTCGACGTTGCCGCGCATGCCTTGATTATGGAAGAAGTAATCCCGATAAAAGTATCCGGGATAACTGAAATAAATCGGATAATCAGGATAGTCCTCCTCTGCGACGTAACCATCGCAGCCTCGTTCCGAGCACGTCATCTGCTGGATGACAAACCGGCGCTTAAACTGTCTGGATAAATTGCGCAGAACGCTGCGTTCAATCTGTTGAGGTTGGGTGAAATCCATTCGTTCAAAATGATCGATCAGAAGCAGAGTTCCAGTCACAGCGGTCAGGATCATCAAGATTCTGATGCTTTTTGATTTCTTTTTCATTGTTTCCCAGCTTTTCTAACCCGTTTCAACGTCCCAGCACTTCATAAAGCGAACTGTGGTCCCATGCCGCAGCTTGTCCCTGCGTGATGATCTGAATGATCTGCTCGCTGAGATCCAGCGCTTTTTCATCAATCCGCTGCGTCTTTTCCAGCAGTTCCTCGATCTGAGCCGTGACTGCGCTGCGCATCTCCTCGCTTGCATCCATATAACTCATCGTAACGTCATTTTGAATCAGAATTTGTTTTTCAGGATTATAAACCCCTTCCGCATAATAGAGATGATAGCTCAGATCGACGTTCGCTGTGATCGCCACCGACGACTTGCCTGCCTCCTGTTTAATTGTGACATTCAAGATCAATTCCAGCGGTACGTCAGGAAGGACTTCGTCCATCTTTTCCTTAAATAAGTAGCTCCGGCTGACTTCCACTTCCCCCGTCGAAGCGTTCTGAACGATCGTCACGGTGGAAAAATCGTTCGGCTGCGCGGTAATCATAATCTCCGAAATGACCGAGCCATAGTTATGTTCTGCCTTCGGCGTAAATCCCGGCGTATATTCCTCGAACGCGTCGCTTTTTTTAACCACCTGTTCAATTTCCTCCCATTGCGTCTTGTCAATCGCATAGGTGGCGCTGACACGGATTGGCACTTCGATATGCTTGGCCTGAAGCATCGAATATTCCAGATAAGGCCGGCTGTCGGCAGCGGCATGATTATTTTCCAGCATGGCAAAATGCACATGCGCCGTTGCCGTGCCGTCATCCTTCATAAAGCCGATGACCTGTCCCGGCTCCACCTCCCGCCGCGTTCCCAGCCAGACTTCATCGCTTAATCCGCCATAGAAAGTTTTGCGATGGCCGTGATTAATAATCATATACGTTCCCCATGGCTCATTATGCCCGATTTTCTCAACCCGGCCGGCGGCCGCTGCCAGCACTTCCAGATTTCCTGTCTGGCTCGCCATGTCCAGTCCTTGAACACCATAATCCAGCGAATCGGAGAGAATTTCCGGCTGCGTAACCGGATAGACATACGGGATCGCCTCAGGAATGCGGTAGTAATCATTAGGACAGAGAATCGTGTGATCAGCGTTGATATAACAGAGCTGCGTCTGATCGACAGACTGTTCATAAAAGCCTGCCGTCTGGGCCGCAATTTCCGCAAGCCGCTGATCGCTGATCGCAGTCTGGCTGAACGCCCCTGATTTTAAATCCAGCTGGTGATTATGCCGATCCCAGAGAAGCTTGTAATCCGGCCCCATTTCAATGTAGAACTGACGTTCGTCCACAGGGCCATAACGAAGCTGAAAAGGCTCAAATTCCGGAAAGGCCTGACATTCGTTAATCGCGATCAATTCGCCGCCGGAGGTTTCCAGCGCTTTGTCCCGGGCTTGTTTCAAAACTCTTTCATCGGCATAGAAACGACCAGCGATCTGTGCTGCCTGCAGGCACAATTCTTCGCTCAGCGCACTGTCCGCGTCAGGCAGATAGGCCTTTACCAGTTGATCCCGCGCCAGATCATAGACAAGCTGCGCCTGCGGCAGACCGCCCTGATCTAAAAACACGATGATTTCCTGGCGGTTGTTCAGCGGCAGCAGCGAGCATTCGTAGGCGTTCAATGCTTCCGGCAGTTTCGCCAGCACCGTGACTTCCCGCCCCGCCCGCGGATTGGCTTCCAGCAGTTTTTCCAGCGCTGCCTGGTCATGGCCGAAGCTCTTGGGTGTTCCCAGGATGAAGGACATCGCCGCCGCGCCGGTCAAGAGGAAACCAAGCAAAACGACAGCCGCCAGAATAATGAGCTTCTTATCACTCCGCGGCTTTTCACCTGCGGAATCTTCGTTCTCTGTTTCCGAAGGAGTCCCGGAGGGCTGCGGTGAATCGCTGAAGCCGATGGTCCAAAGATTCTGCGGCGCATGAAGCTGGCGCTGTAAACGGCGGTACGCGTTTCTCTCAGCGAGCGTCAGCTGACTTTCAACCGCGGTATTGCAGCGTTGTTCCAAATGCTGAATCCCCAGACGATAAAGCAGCCAGGCCCCGGGATTAAACCAGAACACAAACCGGAATACAACCAGAACTTGTTTTATAAACAGATGATGATGCCGGAGGTGATATCGTTCATGCGCAAGAATCCAGCAGCGCTGATCGTCCTGAATCTTGGCCGGCATGTAAATCCGCGGATCATTGCCTCCCGCTGCAAAGGCTGTCGGCGTGTTCAGGATAAACACATCGGATTGCGCTGTCGATTGAACCGGAATCTTCCGGAGCTTCATCCGATCGCGAAGATAGAAAACAAAAGATACCGCGATCCCCAACATCCACAGGCCGAAAACCTGCTTTAAAAATAGACAAGGCAAAAAACAAAGGAAGATCGCGATGCTGAGCATGAACATCCGATAGGCCGCTTTTCCCTGTGAATTGGCAGAGCGTGTGATTCTTGATTTGATCCCGAAGAAGCCGGCAAGGCCTAAACCTGCCGCGATAATAGCGAACTGATTCATTTCTACACCCTCGTTTCTGCTTATTTTCCTTCCATGTTCAGCGCCTGGTTTACCGCCTCAATTACGGCTTCTGAACTGATGGTCGCTCCGCCGAGGGTATCCACTGCGGTTGTCTGCGATTCAATGATCCGTTTAACCATCCGATCACACGCGTCATCACCTAAGCCTGGGGTTTCATATTGATCGACTCCGATTGCCGTGATCAGGCCATTTTCAATTGTCACTGCGACTTCGATTTCACCCCAGCGCCCATCAGCCGAGCCATAGTAAATCCCATCCTCTGGAAGCTTCGATACCATGCGGTTGATTTCCGCCTCCGTCATGACCGGGCGTTCTTCCTTGACTGCCGAATTCCCGCTGACCTCAGAATTCACTGGAATGGGCGTCGGCGTCATCTCTGGATCAGGCTGTGACTTTTCCCCCAGACCTTCATGTCCGGTATTGGTGAAAGCGCAGCCGCCGATCAGAATTAAAATCAGGATGAAGATCCCCGTCTTTCTCATTCCCATGTGAATTTTATTTTTCTTTGCCATGAAAACACCCCCTGTTTCTCTGTGGATATTCTTTGATCTACCTTAAGTCTATAATCGTAGACCCGGAATGTCAACTTCTTATTTTGGTAAAGAATGGGATCTCCATTTTTATAGAATCGATATTTCTTCCTGCATCTTTTACAAGCTTTATTTTAGAAAGGAAGAAAACGAGGCAGGCATTTTATCCATTTCGAATATTTTGTTAATTCATTTCTTTTTCTGATATAATTTTTTAGAGGTGATTTCATGTTCATTCTCAATAAATTTTGTCGCTTTTTATGTATTCTTCTCATCATATTCACTTCACTTTTTAACGTATTTATCTCTGTTCCTCGAATTTATATGACTTATTATTATTGGAATTCTGAAAATATCCTTTATTCTTTCAATGAACCCTCTGATTGTTATTTCAATCAGACTCTCCCCATCGCGCTTTGTTCCTATAAAAAACACACGAATACGGATATTGGCAAAATACCTTATTATTACTATACGCATCATCCTACCTGGAGCATATTTGATTTTCTGTCTAACACGCCTATTGAATGTACACAGGAAAATATGATTCCCATTCAATCCAAAATTCTTTCCTACGCCTATTGTCAGGAAATAACTTCGGGGTACTCGGATATCGGCTGTTTTATAAGACGGATTGGGGATTCTGGTGAGAAAAAAAACTTAAACCCCTCGCACATCGATAAAAATAGATCTGGATATTATATAGTCAATCTGGTTGTCCATGAGGATATTTTTGATGAAAAAGATGAAATGATTATGATGGAAAGAATCATCAAAATTTTCCCAAACCAATTTCAAACAAAGAGCTGTTTCATCGATTATGTTGATAACAATACAATCATTGTGCCTAATTTAGAAGAATTTATATCTTATAAAGAAAAGGCTATAAGACGTTCAAGTTTAAGTTCCCGTGATTCCTATTTTACGAATCAGCAATATTGAGCACAAAAACTCTCAATTGCAGCATAGAATAGAAATTTATAGTTTCTCTCATGGATTGCCTTACACCCTTGAAATAAGCAGATGAATCACTAGAATCATCTTTCTATTCTTGGTAGAAGAAATGTCATGGAAGCTAATTCTATTATTGCGTTCTATGCAAAAAAATGAGAAAAGAACTGAGGAAGATGAAAAGGCATAACAAAAATAAGGAATCCGAAAGCTGAATCTTTAAGGTCATAACTTATTGATATAGATCCTGAATTTATTTCTAAATCCGATATCTCTCCGGATGCTTTGTTTTGAATCGTATAGATTGTTATCAGAAAAGAGGGTTTTCCATGAAAAGAATTCTTTTGATCCTTATCCCTGCTTCGGTCTTTTTACTTTTTATTTTCATGATCAACACTTGTGATTTTTCAAGTCCTTCTGATACTATAAGCAGCTCTATTTCACCAGACAATTTACAAACAGTATATGAAGTGCCTTGTCTTAACTGTTCCGAAGATGATCTTAAGAAACTTGTTGACTTAAGACCTTATTTCGATCATGCAATAAAATCCTATTATCATGATGCTATACAACCTTTATTCTTCAAAAAATCGTCTTTAAATTCAAAACTATGTTTAGGGTATACCGACAAAAAGCATCAATTTTATGCTAGTCTTATTTTCTTAGATTATTTATTATCTCCTGAACAATATGCCTTGTATTACCCGATTGAAGAAAGTCTTTTTGACGAGGATTATGGAACCATTACAGGAAAAGAGCTTGCACCTTATTATTTTTGCAATGACTTAAATCAATTTTTCATAAACTTATCAATTTACGAATATTTGGAACCAAAATTAGAGGCCATGTTCCCTTTTCCTTATATTTTCACTCACACGATTCAATTTACTGGTCGAGGTCAGTATAAACCTGATTTGAATGCTACAATTGACTCTTGCGAAGTTTATTATCCTGGTCTTACAAAAGAACAAGCTATTCACTATTTCCATTCTGAAAATGATAGAACGATATATATTGGGATAAATAAAGAGAATATCAAGGATTTTGACATCGAAAAAGTAAAATTGGGATTAAGACAAATGGTTCTTCCGGAAAATGACCGCTCTTTCTTAATCGATATCATACTTTATACTTATGAAGATATAACTAAGATTCAACCTTACGAATTGTATCAAACTCCGAAAGATCAACTATATCAACACTATCATTTAATTCGTGATGATCTTTGCAAAGTTCTCCCATGTACCCCAAACCATCTTATCAGTGACAGAAGTTTTTAAGATAATTTTTACCAGGCTCGATAAACAAGGCCTTTACTCATAATACTTATATTTTATTGACTTTCAGTATTGTACTTTCTATTTCAGTATCCTACAATTTTTCTTGTTTCCAACCTTAATTATTCAAGGAAGTCTCCCTCACTTTGCGATCGTTTCATTATAGAGTATTCACATTGATCTTTTTCGATCGACCTCGGAACATTTAGATCTATTTCAAATCCTGCTTCCACGGATTCTCTTAGGCTGCAAGAAAAATAAAAAAAGCCGCAACCAGGCTGCTGACACAAATCAGAAACCTTGGTTATGGCTTTTTTATTAAATCTATGAAGTCTGTAACTTATTTCGCAATCGCTGCGGAAGCGGCGTTGCCTGCGTTATATCCGCTGGTTACTGCCCAGCCGAACAGCGTAGCGCCCATGTAGACGTCGCCTTCCAGTCCGCCGACAACTTCACCAGCTGCGTATAAGCCTTCAACCGGCTGTTTTTCCGTGTTCAGCACCTGCATCCCGTCGTTGATGCGCAGTCCGCCCAGCGTTGCATAGTAACGGATATACTGCTGCAATGCGTAATATGGACCTTCTTCGCTTAACGGTGCGGTCAGTTCGCGGCCGAATTCATCTTTTTCACCCTTGGCTGCCGTTTCATTAAACTTCGCCGTCGTTTCGGTTAACGCGCCTTCCGGCAAATTCATTTTCTTCGCCAGATCTTCTAACGAATCCGCTTTGACCATGAATGGATTGCCTTCGCCGTCGTTGGCCAGCCACTTCTCCACATCTTCATCGGAATAAATCTTCGATCCTGTCATGCCCTTATTGAAAGCGTCGAAGGATGTCTGATCCATGATCAGATACTGGGCCGAGTTTTTCTTCATTTCCTGCATCAGATCCCAGGCGTTGCCCTTTTCGTTTGCGAAACGTACGCCGTCCTGATTGACCAGGAACGCTCCGGAAGCGGAATAAGCCGCACCAACACCCGGATTGCAATACTGGCCTAAGCCGCTTGGCAGAATCATCGAGTTTGGCTGCGTATTGACGAATTCCATGTTGAAGGTATCCGCGTTCACCGCTTCTGCCATCTTCAAACCGTCGCCCGTTGCGCCCGCATGACCGGCATAAACAAACTGCTTATAGGATTCCGGAACCATTGCATCGTTAGCGCCGAAGCCGCCGGTGGCCAGGATCACCGCTTTGGCGTTGATCGTGTAGTTCTTCGCGTCGTCGCTGGCTTTTACCCCCTTGACTACGCCGTTGTCCACGATCAGCTCGGTAGCCGGCGTATTCGTCATCACCGTGCCACCCGCTGTTTTAAAGGTATCCGCTAAGCTGGAAACCACACCTGCGCCGCGGCCAGTGCCGGAATAACTGCGGGTTGGCTTGCCATCTCTTTCATACGGAACATTTGCGCCGTCTTCGGAAACCAGCCAGTCGAACGCCGCGCCGGTCGTATTGACATAAATATCCAGCGTCGCTTCGTCATTGTTATTATGACCGTTTTTCAACATATCCGCTTTCAGCTGTTCCGGTGAATCCTCAAAACCGTCTTCCTTCTGCCACTGGCTGCCGGTGGCCATGGTGCCTGCACCTGCCATGGCGCTCGCGCCGCCGACAACGCCCGTCTTTTCCAACAGGATCACGTTATTGCCGTTCTGCTGCGAAGACAAGGCCGCGGTCAGACCGGCTGCCCCGCCGCCCACGACGACGATATCCGCGTCCAGCGTCACTTCTTCTTTTGTCGCCGAAGAAGATTCGGCGGATTTTGTCATTTTATCCATATCCGCGCCTGCCTGGGTTAACGCGTCTTCCATCGCCGCTTTAAAACCATTCGACGTGACCGTCGCGCCGGATACGCCGTCAATGCCGATGGACTGGCTGTCCAGAACCTTCGTGACTAACTCCGGTAACGCTGCCGCGCCGATTCCTTCTGTTTCTGAATGCTCGATCACCTGGATATCCGTGATCTTTTCCGCGTCTACCGTGACTTCCAGCGTAATATCGCCGTGGAAGCCGGCTGCCGAAGCTTTATAGGTTCCCGCTTTCATGCCGCCGGTGGCTTCCGGCGCCTTGGTTGAGCACCCCGTTGTCAGCAGCATCGCCGCCAGAACGAGGGCAACTAATTTCTTCATTTCTTCTTTCCTCCTTTATAGACGATCGTCTACCTTTATCTATTTTATGGATTCCGAAGCGGATGTCAATCCTTTTTTGTGAAAGTTTTATAATTTTCAAGAATACGCTGACATTAAAAAAGCATTGGGATTCAACTTTCTCCAATGCTTTCGGGAAGTTCACATCTCTTGTCTGATCTGGAATCAACACTGATTAACAGGGATTTTCGTCCTGATTTTCAGCATCAAGCAGAGTTTCCAGAAATCGCGGCAGGAAGCAGATTAAGACATTGCGGATCCGACTTGCCGTTTCCATTTCCGAGCGGGCCCGGGCGTGGAAGCGGGCTGCATTTAGTTGGATATCCTTGAAGCCTTCCACTTCTTCTTTTAAGAGAAGCTGAACATCCCATTCCCGGCTCCAGGCCAACTGATGCACTAAGCGCTGCGTTTCTTTCAAGCTGCTTTTCATCGCTTCGCCCAGCTCGCGCATTCTTGGCAGATCGTAAGGAATCTGAACGTTAGGGGCATACCCGACATAGCCGGTAAACGGAACTCGTTGTCCTTCCGCCTCACGCGTATCATAGCTTTGCGAGATCACAGCGTCGTAGTCCTCCGCCAGTGCTTCCAGCTTCAGCGCCTGTTCGATCAATTCTGCACCGATCTGGGCTGATCGGTCCTCCGACTGGTTCGCATCCCTTAAAAGCTGCGCTGCAATCTCCAGGCATGCCTGTGACGACAGGGAAATCGGATGTTTTTCAATTTCACTTAATTCCCGACGCACAGCCTGCACGTCGACTTTCGGATTCTTCTTCCAGGAAAAAATATGCTGCCGCGGGAGGATCACCAGGGGACTGCCCTGGGCTTCTGCCAAAACCAACGTTTGTTCCAGCTCCGTCTTTCGCTGCCGCTGCTGCAGAAAATGAAGCAGAAGCAGGGCTTGTTCATGATGGGTTGGCGTCATTGTACTCCTCCCTTCTAACTTTTTTACACTCCGTTAAAACCTTTCTGTCCGGACTCATGGCTTCCGGGCTAATTCCAAATCGATCGTATCGACCAGCTCGATTCTGCCGCCGAAGCATTCGATCTTATTTTGAATTGCGGCGTAGAAATCAGCTCTCACCGCTTTGTCTAAAATAATATGATCCGACTGCGTGGCGATCAGTGAAACATAATCCTCCGCTGAATAAGATCGCTTTCTTGAATACATCCTGATTTTCTGATCCACAAAGCCATACCGCAGACTGATCTCGGATCTTCTTTTCGCGTCCGCTTCAGTAAACGGCGGCGTTGGTGCGGAATACGCCATATATTGAGCGTAAACCTTCTGAATTTCTTCATACAGTGCTTCATTGCTTTGCCGATAATTTCCATGCTTAGCAAACCGTGCAAACACACCGCCCGGTTTTAACAACGCATACACCTTCGGATAACCGATTTCTTCTGGAATCCAATGGAAAGCCGCAGCGGAGTAAATCAAATCGAAGCGATTCTCCGGACTTTCATAATCCTGAAAAGCACTCGTCACAACGGTAAAATCAGGATAGTCACTGAATTTCTTCCGCGTCAGCGCTGCCAGCTGATCGCCCAGCTCCACCGCAGTCAGGCGGCAGCCGGTTTTTAATATCGGCGTTGTGGCCTGGCCGGTACCGATCCCAATTTCCAGAACTTCGCTGTCTGAGCTCAATGGCTGATAAGCAAACAAATCCGCATACAACTCCGGCACATATTCGGGACTCCACTTGTCATATTCTTCCGCAACGGTGTTGAAGGTCCATTCCAAGCCTTGAATGATCGCCATGCTTTCCTCCTTAGCCGGTATCCGGCTTTTCCATAAGTTCCTGCCTGATGATCCGCGGACGTGAATGCTGGATCAGAGCAACAGAAAAATGCGCTGTTTCCAGGCTTATTTCACATTATTCAATTCGATTTCCCTGATGGCATTTTCAAACTCCTACCCGTTTTTTCGGATCGCAGTCATTCCGTCGTCGGTTCAAAAGTGCTGAGTTATGGATTACCTTTATTATACACTCACTATTATCGAATGCACTTTTTTTATTCATTTTATCGCCCTTTTTATCCACGTTTGTCTTCTCTTAGTATTGTTCCCTCTTCGTTAAAAAGAGCCAGGCTTTCTGACTCTTTTCTCCAAATCATCCATCTATGTACAAAATGAGAATTTAATATCGCGGATCTTTCCGGTTCGGAACAATATCGCCGGTTTCAATCATCCAGTCCAGCATTCGCTCCTTTAAGGAACTAACGATTCCCGCATAGTCCGGATCGTCAATTCGATTTACCAATTCCAGCGGATCCAATTTCAAATCATATAACTCGTCGCGTTCATACAGTCGTTTTATATATTTAAACTGTCCTTTACGAATCATCACCGCTTTTGTATGTTCCGGTCCTTCGCTCTCCTGAGTACTGAGACGCGGCCAATAGGGGGAATCCGCATTATGTCCGCGTTCCATAGCCCATATTTCACCATGAATCCGTCCGCCTTCACAGAAAACAGCGTCGTGATGTTCCTGTTCCTGAGCGAATGTAGGAACCAGAGATTTTCCAAAATGAACATAATCTGATTGAATGCCTGTTAATTCCTCAACCGTAGCCGTTAAGTCCGTTAGTTCTACCAAGGCCTGGCTGATCCGCGGAGTAACAGGCATCCCTGCAGCCGGTTTGATCAACAGCGGTACCCTGGAAACAGGATCTTCAAAGCAGTTCTGGACTTTTTCCACAATTTGATAATCCCCGGTATAATCGCCGTGATCGCTGAAAACAAAGATATTGCTGGAATCGTAAAGTCCGCGGTCGATTAATTTCCGCCGCAATAATCCAAATTGATAATCGAACCGCGATACCATCGCAAGATAAACCGCCCGCAATTCCCGGAGATTTTCTTTTCCCCATTCATTTAACTGCTGCTTTTCGGCAATGCCTTTCAACATACTGGGTTTATCCAATTCCAGAGCGCTGGGTCTTGGCTCCGCAATCAGCGAACGATCAATCTGACTATACCAGGGATCCTCACAGCCATAAGGCGGATGCGGAAATAACAGACTGATGTAAAGAAATAAAGGACGGTCTGACTGGCGGTGATCGAGATAATCAAAAACAGCGTCCAGAATCGCCCAATCGTTTCCTGCCCAATTGGCCTGATGCGCCTGAGTTTCCGACAATTTTCCCAGATAGTGTGAATAATATCCTGGAACACTTGTATCTTTGATGGAAGGCGACAAATTCGGCGTACTTGGGTGTTTTGCCGGCTGCTTTTTTGAACGATCCGCTCGATGATTTTCGCGATCGATTCCATTAAAATAAACGTCGCAATACGCTTCAAATGAATGATTTGCGGCAACGACATCATTGCGCCCCGCCCAGACAACTTCATACCCCTGTTCTTTCATCGTTTTCATCAAATTAGGTTCTTCTTCATTCTGAAGATAATGGATAGTCCGGTGTCCTGTCGTATGCGGATACAGTCCTGTCAGAAAACTGCAGCGGCTGGGTACGCATACCGGGTTTTGGCAATAAGCATTCGCATAGGAAATCCCCTCTGAGGCTAAGGCATCCAGATTCGGAGTCTGACTTGCTTCATTTCCCAGATGATGGAGAGCATCTGCACGCAGCTGATCCGCCACAAAATAGATAATATTCGGCTGCATCTCAATTTTCCTCAAAATCCAGACTGTTGTTCTGAATGACTTTCTGATACCAGTAGAACGAATCTTTTCTGATTCTATTATACGTGCCGTTGCCCTGATCATCAAGATCGACATAAATGTAGCCGTAGCGCTTGGAGATCTGCTTGGTCGATTCGCTGATCAAATCGATGCACGCCCACGACGTATAGCCCTTCAACTCGACGCCGTCCTCTACGATCGCGTCCAGCATGCACTTGAAATGCTTGCGCAGATAGTCGATCCGGTAAGGATCATGCACCTTCCCATCCGCACTCAGCACGTCTTTCGCGCCCAGTCCGTTCTCTACGACGAACAGCGGCTTACGGTAACGGTCATACAGATCGACTAAGGAAATCCGCAGTCCGATCGGGTCGATCTGCCAGCCCCATTCGCTGGTTTCCAGATGCGGATTCTTGACCGCCAGAATCGTGTTGCCCGGAGTGACGTCCAGTCCGGTTTCATCCGCTGCCACGCAGCTGGACATATAATAGCTGAACGAAACGAAGTCGACCGGGTACTGCTTCATCACTTCATCGTCGCCCGGCTGCTTCACGATGTGGATGTTGTGATTCTTATAGTAGGACAGCAGCGTCGACGGATATTCGCCGAACACCTGCGTGTCGCTGTACGCATAAATGCTGCGCATCCGCTTCTGCGTTTCCAGCACGTCCTCCGGCTTGCAGGAATACGGGTAGTAGGTCAGCTTGGTGATCATGCAGCCGACCTGGGAATCCGGGATGATCTCATGGCAAATCTTGGTTGCCAGCGCCGAGGCGACAAACTGATGGTGCATCGCCTGGTAACAGACCTCTTCAAAGTTCTTCCCCGGGAAACGGTCTTCGATCAGACCGCCGGTCGTGTACGGATGGCGGATGATGCTGTCAACCTCGTTGAAGGTCAGCCAGTATTTCACCTTGTGCTTGTAGCGTTCGCAGATCGTCCGGACATACTTTTCAAAGAAGCCGATGACTTCACGGGAATACCAGCCGTCGTAATTGAGCACCAGATTCAGCGGTGGTTCATAGTGCGACATCGTAACCAGCGGTTCAATGTTATATTTCTTGAGTTCGTCGAACACCTCATCGTAGAACTGCAGGCCGGCCTCGTTAGGCTGTTCGTCATCGCCATTAGGATAAATGCGGCTCCAGGCGATCGACATGCGGTAGACCTTAAAGCCCATCTCGGCCATCAATGCGATGTCTTCTTTATAATGATGGTAGAAATCGCTGCCGTGCCGTTTCGGATAGTTGACCTCGTCCTCCGGATGGGCCAGCGCTTCCTCAATGTCCCGGGTTGTGATCTTGTTATGCTTGTTAAAATCTTTGACGTCGGCATCGAAGTGCGCGCGGGCCGCGTCGGAAACTGACCAGCCCTTGCCGCCTTCCCGCCATCCGCCTTCGATCTGATTGGCTGCGGTCGCCCCGCCCCATAAAAAGCCTTCAGGAAATTTTCGCATTTCTTATTCCTCTCTTTCTATTTTCACTGTACTACGCTTAACAGCGGTTTACCCACTTCGATTGTGCCTGCTTCCTGTAACGGAAGAATATCTAAATATTGCGCTGTATTGGTAACAATCAGTATGGTTGTCATATCAAAACCTTTTTCAGCTAAACGTTGAACGTCGAATTCAACCAACAATTGCCCTTCATTGATAACATCGCCTTGTTGAATATGGGAAATAAACCCTTCCCCTTTTAAATTCACGGTTTCTAATCCAATATGAATTAAGAGCTCGATCCCGGAATCGGTCGTAATTCCAATCGCATGGCCACCTGGGAAAATAGCTTTAACCACACCTTTTGCGGGGGCCGTAATCTTTCCTTCCCGCGGATAAACCGCAATCCCTTTCCCCATGATTCCTTTAGAGAACACTTCATCCTGAACTTCGCTGAGCGCAACCAGATCGCCGGTTAACGGTGAGGGAATGATCGTCTGCTTCAAAGCGGAAGCGGTTTCGACTTCCTGCTTGTTTTCTTCTTTTTCACATAACGCAGAATTTTTACTTCTTCCAAAGAAGAAGGTTAAGATAAAGGCTGCCGCAAAGCCCGCCGCAAGGGCAATCATGGCACCCGCTGACCGAGAATCAAAGCCTTCCGGGTTAATATAGCTTGGGAAGACAAAGATTCCGCCTCCGCCCAGCACATAATAGCGGGAACCGAACAATCCCATCAAGGCTCCGGCAAGGCCCGTCGAAAGAGAAGTGATAATCATTAAACGGATATTCGTAAGAATGACGCCGTATAAGCCCGGCTCCGTGATTCCAAAGAAAGAAGAAATAAAGGTAGGAAGAACACTGCTTTTTTCTTCCGCTTTCTTGGCTTTCAACACCGTGGCTAACAGAACGCCGGTCACAACGAGTGGAAACGCAAAACGCGCAGCCATTACCTGATCATAGCCCAATGTCGCGATGTTATTCAGCGTAATCGGTGTAAAGCTCCGATGCATGCCGAACATAATGCAAAACTCCCAAAGTGCGCCGATCACGCCGCCTGCGATAACCGGGCTGATTTTATAGATCGCTAACGTAACCTGTCCCAAAATATTCCCCGCCCAAGTCGCGATCGGGCCTAGTACGATAAAGGTCGCCGGAACCGCAATCACTAATGTAATTAAAGGAACAAGGAAGGTATGTAAAAGTTCCGGAACTCCCCGCTTAGCATATTTTTCCACTTTTCCCGCAAAATAGACCGCTGCGATCGCCGGAATTGCGGAAGACGTATAATTCATAAGCAAAACTGGAATGCTGAGGAACGAAGCATATACCTTTGATTCAATCACAGAGCCTGTGAATAAAACTTCAAGTACATCTCCTTTCATCATCGACAAGACATTGGGATGAACCAGACAAGCCCCGATCACCATGCCGATAAAGAGATTAGATTTAAAATATTTTGCGGTCGTATAACCCAAATAAATCGGAAGATAGTAAATCAAACTGTCGCCAATGATAAATAAGAGCTGATACGTGCCCGAGGCTTTGTCCATCCAGCCCAAAGCCGTCAATAAGACCAGAATTCCCTTGATCATTCCGGTAGCTCCTAAAACAGGCAGGATCGGGCTGAATATTTTTGAAAGCATATCCGCAAATTGACTTAATTTTGAATTTTTCTTAGGTTCTTCCTGGTTTGTTGCGGCTTCCAGGCGGGGAATTCTTTCTCCTATCGCTTCATAAACATGTTTCACCTGTGTGCCGATAACGATCTGATACTGACCATTGCCTTTCACCACGCTCATGATTCCCTGATGTCCTTTTAGTTTTTCCGTTTCCGCCTTGGCTTCCTCTTTCAAAATGAATCGAAGCCGTGTCATGCAATGCTGCAAACTTTGAATATTGGCTTCACCGCCGACATGTTCAATAATAAAATCCGCGAGTTCTTCATATTTTCCCATCATCATTTTCTCCTTTATAATTTTCAATAAAAAAGCATGATCCAACCAACCTCAAACTTAAGGTTCATAGTCAGATCATGCCGCATTCTCTAAGCTGCGTAACATTTCCGTTTCTTCTATGGTATTTTTTGTTATTCTTTTCTTTCCAGTAACCGTTGAAGATGAATCGTTAAATAGGTAAGTTCATCGTTGGAAACGGCGTAACTGGTTTTGATCTCAACATAATCGCGGATTTTCGCAACAAGTTCAAACGCTTTCGGATAGCTTTTTACAACTATGCTATATAACGAGTTATCTGCGGTATATTGTGTTTTAGCGGCAATTCGCTGAACAAAGAACTTGAGATGCGTCACCAGCCTTTGATAATTCAAATCATTCTCATTGAAGTCTGATTGAGTTTGATAACGGATGATCTGCATGATACCGTTCATCAATTCGACCATCATCATGCTTTCATGAAGATGAAAATTCATTTCTGCATTCACCAGATGCATAGCGATCGCAGCGGCTTCATCAGCGTTGAGTTTGATCTCAAATTCTTCCTCAATGAGTTCGACTGATTTTAAACCTATCTCATATTCTAATTGATAATAGCGCTGAATTTCCCATTTTAACGGATTCACCGGCATGAGACCCTCCCGTTTTCGCTTTAATACGAAAGCGATATGATCCGGCAATGTGAAATAAATGGAATTGTTGAGTTTGTCATTCAATCGTGATTCCGCATATTCAATAATCTCCTGCGCAATCTCCATACAAGGCTTAGGAATTTCCTGAATCAATTGAATCAGTTTTTCGCCTTCCGCATCATGGCAGGTAAACTTTTTTACAACGTCTTTTTCCTCGATGACATCGCCTTTATTCTTGCCAAAAGCAATGCCTTTCCCGAATACAATGTGTTCCACCTGATTTTCATCAATGACCAAAACCGTACTGTTGTTTAACGTTTTTCGGACTTTAAGCTGTGAGTGAATTTGTTCTTTATTCTCATCCGTAGCAATCACTCCCTTCTAACGAAAAAACCTGATCGAAAACTTATCCCTCAAGATAAATTGATTCAATCAGGTTTTGCCTTCCGTAACACCCTCAATTGAAGTATTCATTTGTTAACGCTTTCATTATAGGCGATATCGATTTAGCTTGTCAATCCCCTTTGTAAACATTTTTTAACAGTTTAGTGATCTTTTTTTCGTTTTTCTATTTGATCTCCACTGTTCCCTTTCTTTGATATATAATTGAAAAACAGCGGATGTATACCGAAAACGCAAGCAAAGCACATGGAAAAGGAATTCTCAATCTGACAACCTTTGAGCCGTTCCCTAAAAATCCGGCAATCTCAAAGGTGTTTAGAGAAACATCATTGGCAGACGAATTAGGTTCCGGCATGAGGAATACTTATAAATACACACAGCTATATACCGGGGGAACACCTGAATTTATTGAAGGAAATGTGTTCAAAACCATTGTGCCTTTAGATACGGTTTCCGTAGGGAAAGTCGGTCCCACAACAAACATCTTAGTCACTGACCAAGATAGTGACCAAGACAAAGCAGTGGATGTAGCTCAACAAATTCTTGCTTTCTGCAATGTCGAACGAGGGAAACAAGAGATTTGCTCACATTCAGGTTATCGTAATCTGACTTTCTTTACGAAGAAATATCTGACTCCACTTTTGCAATCCGGGCAACTTCTAATGACATTACCTGATAAACCTCGAAGCAAAAATCAAAAGTATTTCACAGCAAAAGAAAAATAGTTCAATAGAAAGTAAGCGTCAAATACAACCCAACTACAAAAAAAAGAACCAACTCTGCGATCATTAAAGCAGAGAAGGAGGCAGGAGTGTCCATCCAATATGCCACAAATCAAAAAGCAAAATACTTTTGAATTATCTGGAGGGTGGCGAGACTGAGATTTCCAATAATCGTGCAGTGCGGATGGTTAAGCCGTTTGTGATGGAGCGCAAAGCCTGACTATTCAGCAAAACGAAAAGCGGAGCGAGAATAAGCTCGATTTACTACAGCTTAGTGGAGAGCGCAAAATTAACCGTCTGGATATTCATCTATATCTGGAGTACGTGTTAACCCAGATCCAGGAACATCCGGATAGTTTTGAGGGCCAAGCGCTTCTGCCTTATTCCGACCAACTTCCGGATTTCGTTCGGATCCGTTAATTAATTGAATCCCTGTGGATTACTCTTAGAGTACCACAGGGATTCATTTTTTTGTAGTTGGGTTGTATTTGACGCTTACTTTGTAACTTTTATTGTATCCAAGTTCCGTCACTTTGAATGAAAGCCAAAAAAATCCCGCTGAATTTCTCAACGGGATATTACATTCTCATGGTGCCGACTATAGGACTTGAACCTACCACCTACGCGTTACGAGTGCGTTGCTCTACCGGATGAGCTAAGTCGGCGTAAATATAGTTTATAAAAACTGTGTCCTTCTGTCAAGTTTTTTTAGCATTTTATCCGCAACTTTTGTTACTCCTCCCTGGAAAAACGGTAAGAAAAATTGTTCGCTGAGAAAATTGGATAGAGAAAACTTGTTATGAGCTCGACTTCTAAGCTGAATCACGATCAGAATGCATCCTTTTAACACTTTTTTCTTTATGAATAAGTGTTAATTCAGATTGAGCTGGCCAGATTGCCAAGCTTATCTTTTGTATCAGCGTATCCATTCTATGCTATTCCTGCTGCTTCAAACAAAAAATCATGAGGCAGACAAAGCTGAAAGGGGAGTTCATCGTTCCCCTTCCGTCCCCCTATTTATCCAGCTCGTACAACAGCGGCAGATCGGCGACTGTGATGATCCCGATCGGTTTCTGATGGGCACTTCCGGACTCCGTGATCAAAATCGCCGAGATGCTGACGCCGCGGTGCAGGCTTGCCTCAAACAAATCCTGCGCTTCGGTGACGTCTGCGGTGCGGGACAGAAACAGAACCCGCTCTTTCTTATCCTTAAAATACAGACAATCGCTGACCACGCCGGAAAGCGGTTGGTTCGTGCGGCTCTGGTGCAGCGTCCAGCGGGCGATCATCTCCATCGTTAACAGGGCGTGAAATCCACCCTGGGCATAAACCGGCAACTTGGAGGATCCCATCGTTTCCATGATGTTCACTGCTTCCCGGATTTCGGTCTGGGGATCGCAGATTTTCACCGGCTTGAGAAAATGTGCGCTGACCTTCGGCGGTTCGCAGATTTTCCGTGCCAGCTCCTCAATTTCCGCGACAACCTCGTCGATGGGAATCGCGATGATATGTCCCTCGTCAGAGCGCTGATGCACGATGGCATTGCGCAGGTCGGCATACTCCTGCAGCTCCATTTCGTATTTACGGACGAGCCCGCTGCTGCGGGACGCCTGGTTTAATAACTGATAAAAGCGCGAATACCGCGTAACGCCGGTGATCTGCTTCAACTGCTTTTCGATCATCGCAAACGCGTTCAGAAACCGCTGTGCATTATCCATGGAAAACCCTCCTGATGAACTCTATTATATCAGGTTTTCCGTTTTCACCGCGAACTATCCCTCAGTTTTTCCACAATTTCAGTTTTTTTCCGGGTTTGTTCGTCTTTCCGCTTAATCAGGCGGGCGGGGACGCCGGCCGCCAGCCATCCCGGCGGTACGTCTTCCGTAACGACCGCGCCGGCGGCGATCACCGCGGACTTACCGATCCGCACCCCTTCCAGAATCACGGCATTAGCGCCGATCAAAACATCGTCCCCAATCACCACGGGTTCCGCACTGGCCGGCTCCAGCACCCCCGCCACAACCGCCCCGGCGCCAATGTGACAGCGCTGGCCAATTTCTGCCCGCGCGCCGATGACCGCGTTCATGTCGACCATCGTTTCCGCACCGATCTGTGCACCGACATTGATGACCGCGCCCGTCAGAATGACCGCGTTTTTCCCGATCTCCACCGCGTCCCGGATCCAGGCTCCCGGTTCAATCCGGCAAGGCAGATCCTGAATCGCAAGCAAAGGCCAGGCACTCTGGCGCTGCGGGCAGACTAACCGAACATCGCGCAGCCGGTCTTTTTGAGCCTGCAGCTGAGGACGCAGACTGTCCCATTCGCCGATCACCAGCTTGAACGTTTGACCATACACCGCGGCGTCCGTCCAGTGGGTCGGGGAGTCCTCGTTAAACATCAGAAGCACTTCCGTACTGCGCGGATGATCATGCAGCTTTTGAATCAGTTCCTCCGTTTTTATCCGCATACTTTAACCTCCGCCTTTCCAATATACACCGACGGGCCGGTTAATAAGCATTGTTTGTCCGGCGCTTGTTCCACTTGAAGCAGACCGCCGGGACAGCGAACCTTACAAGGCAGCGGACAGAGTCCGAAGATCGCTGCCGCGACCGCACTGGCGCACGCGCCGGTTCCGCAGGCCAATGTCCAGCCGACACCCCGCTCCCATGTCCTGACCTGCAGCTCGCCGTTTTCCATCAAGCGTGCGAAATCCACATTCGTTCCTTCCTTAAAAAACGGATGTCTGCCGATGGCACGGGCTTCTTCCGCACTGATGACTTCCGGATCGGCCGTAAAGAGTACGGTGTGGGGAACGCCCAGCCAGAAGCTGCAGGACTGCTGCTGAGAAAGAAAAGGCGCGTGAAGCAACCCTGGAAGCAGCGGTTGATTCGTCATCCGTTTTGCGTCAAAATCCGGGATGCCCGCTTCCACCTGACAGATAAATGGCTCGGTTGAACAAATCCACACGCTCCGCAACCCGTCGCCGGTGCCGATCCGATACGGACGATCCGCTTGGATCCAACCCTTGCGGTAGGCATGATGCACAAAACAGCGCAGACCGTTGCCGCACATCCCGGCCCGGGTTCCGTCCTGGTTCCACAATTCCATGCTGAGCGGATCCCGCCGGGCGATGATCAGACCATCCGCTCCGAAACCACGGTGCCGGTCGCACAGCGCAGCGACCTGTTGGGGATCGATCACCGGCGTCCGGCTGCCGTCAACAATCAGAAAATCATTGCCGCAGCCCTGATATTTTTCCAGGATCAAACGCTACACCCCTTTCTTCAACAATCCATTCTGCCAGGCCCATTCGCCGATTTGCACGGCATTGGTCGCCGCCCCCTTGCGCAGCTGATCGCAGCAGCACCACAGATGCAATCCGTGCGGACATGCCTCATCCCGGCGCAGCCGGCCGATCACCACCGCGTCGCTGTCGGTGCATTCCTTCGGCGTCGGATACGGTGCTTCGTTGAGCACAAGCCCCGGACATTCCTCGGCAGCCTGCCGGATCGCGTCCAGACTGACTTCCGTTTCAGTTTCCACATAGATCGATTCCGAATGACAGCGATACACCGGCACCCGTACGCAGGTACAGCTGGCCTGCAGCGTTTCATCATGCAGGATCCGGCGGCCTTCATTCTGCATTTTCCATTCCTCCGCACTGATCCCGTTTTCATCAAAATCACCGATCTGCGGGATGACGTTGAACGCGATCGGAAACGGGAATACCTCCGGGGCCGCGGACGGATCGCGGATCTGGCGTTCCAGCTCGTCCATCCCCTTCATACCTGCGCCGCTGACCGCCTGATAGGTGCTGACGATCATCCGCTTTACGCGCGTCAGCTTCAGGATCGGCGAGAGCGCCATCATCGCCAGAATCGTCGCGCAGTTGGGATTGGCAACAATGCCGTGATGCCAGCGGATATCCCGGGCATTGATCTCGGGGATGACTAACGGCACATCCTCCTCCAGCCGGAAAGCGCTGCTGTTGTCGACAAACAAAGCCCCGCTGCGTTGGATCAACGGCGCGTATTCTTTTGCCAGATCGTTTTCCACCGCCCCGAACACCAGATCGACATCCTTGAGGGCCGCCGGGGAAAATTCCTCGACAATCCCCGTCTTCGCGCCCAGATCGATCACCTTACCGGCGCTGTGGGGACTGGCTAAAAGCTTTAATGAACGCATTGGAAACCGGCGTTCCTGTAAAATCCGGATCATCGTCCGGCCGACCGCTCCGGTTGCGCCCAGAACGGCGACATTCACTTTTTCCACATTCTCACTCCTGTCTATTCACTCCAAGATAGTAAAAAGCCCGGGAACGGCCTGGGCTTTTATCTTGAATCTGGGTGAATTTCACGGAATTCGTTCAGCGGTTTCCATCACTGGAAAGCGGCTCCTTCGCCTGGGCGATTCAATGTCGGGAACGGTTACGCGTTTTCCTCGTCCTGCGGCAATGAACCGTAGACATCGTCGGTGACAGCTTCCAACCATTCGTTGTGTGTTTCTTCGCCAGGAACCTCGACGGCCAGATGGGTAAACCAGCTGGCCGCCGCTGCGCCGTGCCAGTGCTTCACGCCGGCAGGAATGACGACCACATCGCCTGGATTGAGAGCGCGGGCCGGCTTTCCCCATTCCTGAACCCAGCCTTGGCCATCAACGCATAACAAGAGCTGTCCGCCGCCGCTGAGCGCATGATGGATATGCCAGTTGTTGCGGCAGCCAGGCTCAAAAGTCACATTGGCGATCGGAACGCCGGACGTCGTCAGCATTTTTAAATAGCTGTTACCAATGAAATACGGGGCAAAGGCAGTATTGGGCTCGCCCAGCCCGAAAAGTCCGCCATGACCGGCAAGCTCCTTGTTCTCAACCCAGACTTCCTTGGCCATCCGGAACGCGGCCCAGGCCTTCGGCCAGCCGGCATAAAATGCCGCATGGGTCAGAATCTCCGCGATTTCCGTGCGGGTAATGCCGTTGTTCTTTGCGGTTTGCAGGTGATACTGGAAGGATGAATCCACCAAGCCCTGTGCCATCAAGGTAGTCACAGTGACCAGCGAACGATCCCGCAGCGACAGCGCCGCTGTCCGGTTCCAAACTTCACCAAAGAGAATATCGTCGTTGAGATGCGCAAATTCAGGCGCAAACTCGCCTAAATCCCGCCGTCCTGCCGTTTGTTTTATTGTCATATTTCTATCGCTCCTTTGTATATTTTTTCACAGCCCAACTTTCTTTCTGACGGGCTGTACTGCCTGATCTCTGTCCGTGCTTTTTCACGCGGCGGACTTCCGATCAACGTCCGCTGTTTTCCGCCATGACGCCGACCAGGCGATGCGGTTGATAGAGTTCTTCCAGATAGCGGATTTCCGCCTCCGTTAACTCCAGCTCGACAGCCCGGGCCGCGCCTTCGATCTGACTGGATTTCGTGGCGCCGACGATTGGCGCGCTGACCTTACTCAGCAGCCAAGCTAAGGCGATTTCCGTCATCGACACGCCGCGCTGATCTGCCAGCTCCGCTACCCGGCGGATAATTCTTGCATCCTGTTCAGCGGTGGAATCATATTTGGATTTCGCGTAGAGATCTTCCTGCAGCCGCCGCGAAGTCTCGCCTGGATGTTTCGCCAGCCGGCCGCCGGCCAGCGCGCTGTACGGGGTCAGCGCGATGTTGTCCTCAGCGCACAGCCGCGTCATTTCGCGTTCTTCTTCCCGGAAGATCAGATTGTAATGTCCCTGCACGGAAATGAATTTCGCAACGCCGAGCTGTTCCGCCACCGCGTTCGCCTTTGCCAGCTGATAGGCGTAACAGTTGGAAATTCCAAGATAGCGGACCTTCCCGGAAGTCACGGCACGGTTCAGTCCGGCCATAATCTCTTCCAGCGGCGCGCTCGCATCCCAGCGGTGCAGGATATACAAGTCGAGGTAATCCATGCCGAGATTTTCCAGGCTTTGATTCAGCATTTGTTCAATATGGCCGCTGACCGTGATTCCCGCCTGAATCTGTTCCGGCGTGCGCGGCAGAAACTTCGTCGCGACCACGACGTCCTCGCGTTTGGTCAGCGTTTTAAGCGCCCGGCCGACAAATTGTTCGCTGGTGCCGCCCTGATATGCCAGTGCGGTATCAAAGAAATTGATTCCCTGCCGCAGCGCCTGTTCCAGAATATCGCGGGTCTGATCGGCGTCCAGTGTCCAGCGGTGCTGACCCTGACGGGGATCGCCGAAGCCCATACATCCCAAACAAATTCTTGAAACCTGCAAGTCTGAATTTCCCAGCTGGATGGTCTTCATTAAGCTACCTCCGCGCCTGTTTCGGCGCAAAACAACCGGACGCCGCGGATCAGACGGTCCAGGCCATCGTTAAGCCGCGCTGAGGAAACGGCGACGTTCATGCGCAGGAAGGTCCTGCCGGCCTGTCCGTATTCCTTTCCTTCATTGAGAAGCAGCCCCGTTTTTTCAGCCAGAAAGTCTGCCAGCACAGCGCTGTCGGCGCAGATTTTTCCGCAGTCAATCCAAAGCAGATAGGTAGCCGGCGATGAAATCACATGCAGCTGCGGCAGTTCCTGTTTCACGGTGTTGATGACCGTCTGTTTATTCTCAAAGATCTTACAGCGCAGCGCCTCCAGCCATGAATCGCCGTAAGTCAAGGCCGCCGCAGCCGCTTCCGCCGCAAAGACATTCGGCTCGGCAATTTCATCGGTGTTGATCGCCCGCCAGACCTTATGCCGCAGTGCGGGATTAACCACCACCAGCGCCGCAGTCTGCAGCCCGGCTAAATTAAACGTTTTCGTCGGGGCGATACAGACGACCGACCGTTCGGCACAGGTCGGTGAAACCGAGGCAAACGGCGTATATTCATAACCCGGATCCGTCAGGTCGCAGTGGATTTCATCGGCGATCACCAGCACGTGATGTTTCTTGCACAGCTCGCCGATCCGCGCCAGTTCTTCCGCGTCATATAATTTACCGATCGGATTGTGCGGGTTGCACAGAATCAGCAATGAAGTCTGCGGATCTGCCAGCGCCGCCTCCAAGGCCAGCCAGTCCATCGCATAGCCATTTTCATCATAATGCAGCGGACATTCCAGCACCTGCCGGCCGTTATTCACCACGGAATTAAAGAAGATATTGTAGACCGGCGTCATCAATACGACCTTTTCTGCCGGCGTCGTCAGCTTGCGGACCAGGCTGGAAATGGCCGGAACCACACCGGTGCAGAACAACAGCCAGTCCGCCTCAATCGGCCAGTGATGCCGCCGCAGCCACCAGTTCTGATAGGCCGGCTTCCAGGCCTCAGACACCAGCGTATAACCGTACGCTCCGTGCTGCGCCCGGCGCAATATCGCTTCCTTGACCTCCGGAACGGTTTCAAAATCCATATCGGCCAGCCCCATTGGCAGCTGTCCTTCGGTAACGTCCCATTTCATCGAATCGGTTCCGCGCCGATCCAGCGTCTGATCAAAATTCATCCTGTTTTCCTCCTTCACTCACTGACGACCGCAAATTCAACCTCAACCGGACCGGAGCCTACCGCTTCCGCCAGACCTTCCGGGTTTTCAATTGCGCCCAGCACCGTGTAATCATACGACGTCGTAAACGACTTGTAGAATAAGACCAGACAGCTGCCGCCGAACAACATCAGATCGCCCGCCGCAATGGAGTTCGGACACACTGACCGGGTCGGCAGATTTTCCTTTAAATAACAGTATTTTTCATTGCCGTTCAGCTCGTCCATCGCCAAAGTCATCGGCATTTGATAACATAATGCCTGCGCCGCCGCACAATGATTGAGCCGGGCTTTAAATTCGCGGCCGCGGATTGTGATTTTAATTTCACTCATGCTTGTCCTCCGGTTCTTTCTTTCGCTGTTCCTTTTCCATCTGATATAACAGGTAGTCAAGACAGTCAATTTGTTTCTGGCCTTCATGAATCTTATCGAGCAGGCAGCGCCGATGTTTTTTCAAAACTTTGACTTGATCCTGACCGCAGCCGCAGCAGCCGATATAACAGCCGATCGTCGTTTCGTCGCAGCCGGCATCTTTTAAATTCTGCAGGATTTCTTCACTGACGTTTTCAGTCTGGATGTTATCCGGATTGGTTTTCTCATTTTCTCTGTTCATCGCTTTGTCCTCTCCAATCCGCCTGAAACGGCCACGGGTCTGAATTCCGAACACTTCCGCTGCGATGCAGAAAGCCAGCCGGTGTCAATCACCTGCGCCGCTGACCGGACTAGGCGCAGACATCCTGATGTTTTCATACGCAGTCCTCCTTCTTGTTCTCATCTTTCATCTTCGTCCGCTTAACGATTTTGCAGCGTCTTTAAAAACTGACGGGTACGTTCCTTCTGCGGCGCGCCGAAGAACAGCTCCGGTGTATTTTCTTCCACGATGACGCCTTCATCCATCAGCAGCACACGGCTGGCCACCTGGCGGGCAAAGGTCATTTCATGCGTCACGATCAGCATCGTCATGCCTTCCTGCGCCAGCGTCCGCATCACGCTCAGCACTTCGCCGATCAATTCCGGGTCGAGCGCGGACGTCGGTTCGTCAAACAGAATCACCTCCGGCTGGGTCGCAATCGCGCGGGCAATCCCCACCCGCTGCTGCTGACCGCCGGACAGCTCATGCGGATACGCATCATACCGGGCCTGCAGCCCGACCTTGTCCAGCGCCTGAGTGCCAATGCTTACCGCTTCCGCCTTCGGCATTTTTCGTCCGATAATCAGCCCTTCCGTCACGTTTTCCAAAGCTGTTTTGTTGCGGAACAGACTGTAGTTCTGAAAGACGAACGCCGTCTTCTTGCGCAGCCGGATTTTATCTTTATTCTTAACGTCGTTCAGCTGCAGCCGCTCGCCGTCAAATTCCATCGTTCCCCGGTCGGCCTGTTCAAGGAAATTGATGCACCGCAGCAGCGTTGTTTTCCCGGAACCGCTGGGGCCGAGGATCGTGATGACATCGCCCTTTTCCACATTGATGGAAACGCCCTTCAGCACCTCTGTCGGGCCGAAAGACTTGTGAACATCCATAATTTTCAGCATTTGATCTTCCTCTCTAATACTGCGGCATTTTCTTTTCCAGCCGCCGCTGCAGGGCTGTCAGTACGGTGCAGAAAAGCAGGTAGATCAAGCCGACTTCGCAATACAAAGCAAACGGCTCATAGGTCCGGGCGGCAATCCGCTGCGAAGCCATGAACATTTCTAAAATGGTGATGTTCGCCGCCAGCGACGTATCTTTCACCAGGCTGATCAACGAGTTGCTTAACGGGGCAAACGCGGTCCGCATCGCCTGCGGCAGGATAATCCGGCGCATTGTCTGAGCGTAGGTCAGGCCTGCGCAGTAGCCGGCTTCCAGCTGTCCGCGGGGCACCGACTCAATCGCGGCGCGGATTGTTTCCGCGGCATACGCTCCGGTATTGACGGAAAACACGATCACCGCCGAAGGAAACGCGTCGAGTATAATTCCCAAACTGGGCAGACCGTAAAAGATCACAAACAGCTGCACTAAAAGCGGCGTGCCGCGGATCACCCAGATGTAAAACCGGGCAATCGGCTTCAGCACGCGGATTTCAGCCACCTGCACAAGCGCGGCGAGCAGCGCCAGGATCAGGCCGAAGGTAAACGACAAAATTGTCAGTGGAATCGTCATCGTCAGTCCCGGAAGCAGAATCTGCCAGAAGGACTCGATCAGAATCCGCAGGATGCGCTCATTCATAGACCCGCCTTCTTTCTAGTCGGCGTTCGTAATATCCGAGCCGAAGTATTTTTCTGACAGCCGCGCCAGCTCGCCGGAATCGCGCATCGTCTGCAGCGCGTTGTTGATCGCTTCCACCAGCTCCGGATTGTCTTTTTTCACCGGGATCAGAGAAGACGTCGTCGATTCGGTCATCGCCACAATCGTTACCGGCGCTTCCGGGTGCTGCTTGAGATAATCATAGAACGCCGTTTCCGCATTGAGCGTCGCGTCGGCCCGGCCGCTGGTCAGCAGCTCCACGCATTGGGTCAGAGTATCGACGCTGACGACTTCCGCGCCATAGCTTTCCGCCATCCTTCCCCAGCTGCTCGTCATGTTCTGCGCTGAGCGCTTGCCCTTTAAATCGTCAAAGCCGGCGATCTCCGGATTGTCCGCAGCGACTAACAGCGCGCCGTGAACATAGGTATAGGGATCGGAGAAATCGTACTTTTCTGCACGTTCCTCGGAATATTCAACCTCGTTGATGACCGTATCGATGCGGCCAGCATCCATGCTTGCAAACAGCGAATCCCATTCCGCTTCCACAAATTCCGCTTTCACGCCCAGCTGCTCGGCAACGCCGCGCGCCACCTCGACGTCAAAGCCGACCAGCTCGCCGCTCTCGTCATGATAGCTGTTGGGGGAATAGGTGCCTTCCGTTCCGATCCGCAGCACCCCGCGCTGCTGGATCTGACTCAGCAGATCACCTTCGCCCTTTGTCTGGCTGCCGCTCTGACAGCCGGATAGAATGAATACGACGGCTGCCGCGATAAGTCCGGCTCGCAACCTCAAACTTTTATATTTCATTAGATTGGTCCTCCTTTAAATTTCGTCTTCATTGTAACGCTCGCCCTTTTCAATAACAAATACTTATATTCAATACACCATCATGCTTGAAAAGCATAGAACTTCCATGATATAGTGACCAAAAAGGAGGAATCAAGGATGGAACTTCGCGTACTGCATTATTTTTTGACGGTTGCCCGGGAACAAAGTATCACCCGCGCTGCACAGTCCTTGCATTTATCTCAGCCAACGCTTTCGCGCCAGCTGATGGATCTGGAAGCGGAAATCGGAAAGCCGCTGCTGATCCGGGGCAGCCGGCAAATTGCCCTGACGGAGGAAGGGATGCTGCTGCGCAAACGAGCCCAGGAAATCCTGGACCTGGTGGCAAAAACTGAAAATGAACTGGCCGCCGAGGAGACCGTCGCCGGAGATATTTACATCGGTGCCGGGGAAACCGACGGATTGCGGATTTTGCTTCAGACCACGAAGTCGCTGCGGCAGAAGTATCCTGGTATTCGGCTGCATATCATCAGCGGCGACGCGCCGGATATTGTGGAAAAACTGGACAAAGGTCTGATCGATTTCGCATTGATTTTAGGCGATCGCGATTTTTCCGCTTATTCAACGCTGGCGCTGCCTGCCCGGGATCACTGGGGCGTGTTATTGCGCTGCGATCATCCGCTGGCCGCTTATCCGGCAGTCGAAGCGGAGATGTTAGCGGATCAGCCCTTGCTTCTATCCCGCCAGGTTGATAACAAGCACGCGCTTTTGCGATGGCTGAAAAAAGATCTTTCCCAGCTGACGATCGCCGCGACCTATAATTTGATTTATAATGCTTCATTAATGGTTGACGAGGGCATGGGCTGTGCGCTGACGTTGGATAAACTGATCAACACCGAAGGCAGTTCCCTGTGTTTCCGGCCTTGTTCGCCGACAGTGGAGATGGAAATGACGCTGGTTTGGAAAAAGTATCAGATTTTTTCCCGGCCCGCCCAGATATTCCTGGATGCCCTGCGCCGTCAGATAGAACTCCCGGCTGAACGCTGAGACGCTCCTGAAGTTATCCCTTTTTAAATCTCAGACTGATGAAGACAGGCAAAAAAATCCGGCAGATGTCGGATCTTTTTATGAGATTCATCGTCTGATTTTCAGATCAGTCACGGTCTTATTTTGAGATTCATGCCTGCTTTCTGCGGGATAAATCAGAGCTTGGCAATTTTATCCCGGATTCTGCGCTTTGCCTTAAACAGGAAACGTGCGGCATATTGTTCGTTTTTCACCAGAATCTCATAGGCTTCGATTGTGCCCAGTGAGATGACAAAACCGAACAGTCCTAACCCCAGTCCCAGAAAAATCAACCCGGAGAGAGACGACCAGGGAAAAATTCCGCGAACGGAAAAGACCAGTGCCAAAAGTCCCAGCACAAACAGAATCGTAGACGGCACCGCGATCAGCATCGCTTTCTTTTTCAAAGTTCTGTATTCATCATTCAAGGTTCTGCGCACCTCCGGATCGAACAGCAGCGGTTCTTCCTTCAGCACCTTGTATTGTTCCTGTTCCGCAAACATCGCGACGATCAGCGCGCTGACGCCCAATGCTCCGATCCCCGCTGCTCCCACCAGTCTCATCGCCGGCTGATTTTCAAACAGGATGATCGGAATCCCGGTCAACGCTCCGCATAGGAACCCCCATGCCAGAAATCGATTGACTCGTTTCTCGCTGGCCAAAAATCCATTCGCCATTTCCCGGCTGACATAATACCCTTTTTCATCGGCGGTTCTCTCCAGCTTTTCAGCTTTAAGCAGATAGTCGGTCGATACGCCGAACAGCTGGGAAAGCTGCAGGATTTTCTCAGTTTCAGGATAACCCTGATTATTCTCCCATTTACTGACAGCCTGACGGGTTGTACCTAACTGATCGGCCAGCGCTTCCTGCGACAGGCCTTTTTCTTTCCGCAGCTTGAATAGTTTTTCTCCAAAATTCATTTTTATTTCCTCCTCAGTTCTTGGATGTCCTCATTCTATCCAATTCCAGATATCCAATCTATCTCTCTAAAAATGCACTTTGTCAACTTTGCGTTGCGTTTGTGTTTTCAGGACTGCTTTTCCCTATTTTTCAATCTTTCGCAGGATTCAAAAAGGTCCCTGCAAAGTGCAGGGATTTCTTATGATTGTTGGTTTGACATTCAGCAAACGGGAAAAAACAAGAACATCTCACCGTTTTTCTGCGGACAGTAGAATTCCTGGACGGCGCCCGCGAGCGTCAGTCCCTGCTTCTTTATCTCATCCAGACCCGCCCGCAGGACTTCCGAAGGATCGCTCTCGACTGGAACATAGAGATAATCAAACGCGGGAATGATCCACTTTATCCAGCCTTCCGGCGCTTCTGTTTCAATCGGTACCTGCACGCCCGCCAGGTAATAGCCTTCTGTCAGATGATTCCCCCAGGGCTGAAACGTGCGGTCGAAGTCCGTCATCGCGCCCCAGAAGCCAGCCAGATTTCCCTGTTCATCCCGCAAAGCCAGCTGCGAAATTTCACCGGAATGTTCATTGAAATCTTTCCACAACCGCTGAATCCAGTCCTTATTCGTGTTTTGGGTGCTGTCCTCTTTTCCCAGAACGGCAAAAGCGGACATCGTGCAGCGTAAGAATTCCATCGTGTTTTCTCCTTCTGATTTAACCCTCGTTCAAAGTTCTGATCAATCTTCGATCACAATTCCTGCATTGTATACATTGTTATTGTTTTACTCAGTAAATCGCCCATCAAGATCCGGACACCCATGAAAACGGGCAAAGCGTTCCAACGTCCGGTTCAAAGTCTGGCGCAAAGCCCGGCTATCCCGAACCTTCGCTTCTCTCCAAAATTGTTTGACGATTAATTTTCCTTCGTTGGTTTTCGTTTCCAGCGCGATCCGGCCGACAAACCGATCGCCCCATAACACCGGCAGCACGTAACTGTCATATTGACGCTGTACCTTCGGCGTGTAAATCTCCCATTTATATTGGAAATCAAACAACGCTTCAATCAGGCGACGGTCCCACAGCGCATTATCCAGCGGGCCTAAGAACTCCATGCGTTTGCGGAACGGTTCTTTCCGCATGACCTTCTCCAGCCAGGGCAGTGCTTCCGGTACGGTAAACAATGGCTGATCCAGCCCTTCCACCGTTACGGGAATGATCCGATTTTGCTTCAGCAACAAGGCAAAGGCAGCCTGACGTTCGGGCGACTTCATTTTTTCGATTCCCAGCCAGGCATCGGAAGGCCGGTTCCAGCACAAGCCCAGCGCCCGGATTCTGCGCTCTATGCGCCATCCGTAATATTCCGCATCGTCCGCAAACGGATCCGCCAGCGGATCCAGTCCGGGAAACCGCTCGGAAGTCAGATTGTAATAGCGGATTGTGCCACGCCGGTGATGGATCACGACGTCCCCGCGGTACAACATCACTTCCAGCGCGACCGCTGCCAGCGAAGCCGTCCGTCCCCAGACCCAGACGAGATTTTCATCCCATTGTAAATCCTGCGAACAAATAACCGGATGCGTCCGCATGAACTGTTTGATCTGTGCCGCAGCGTTTTCGATCTGTTCACTCACCCGATGATAGCTCATGGTGTGAAGCCGGTTCCGCGCAAAATTGGGGTAATCCTGTTCCGCATAGATCGCCATATTTTTATCCAGCGCGTCGATCAGCTTCCGATCCTTATACAATAAGGTTTCCAGCTGACGTTTCCGATAACCGCCAACCCGCGCCTGCAGCACCAGATCGGCGTTGCGGCCGCAGATGTCGATCGGATCAAACTGTAAACATCCCAGCTGATGAACCAATCCCACAATCTCGGCGTTGGTACGCCAGCGGTAAGGACCGGATAAGCCCTGCCATAAGACGATAAACTGCCGGGCCTGGCTGCGGGTCAATGTGAATTCCATGATCAGATCCTCATTTCTTTCATTACTTCCAGTTAATCATAAAATAGAATTATTTTCAAGTTGTTTATCAAATTAAAACTGCTTCAGGCTGATTTCTCCCAAAGCAGTTTCTGTTTACCAGGTCCCCCAAGGCGGAGGCGTCATGAGCTTTTCATCCACTTCGACGACTTTGTTAAAAGCCCCGGCTACAATTCCATTCACGATGATTCCGACGGCGTCTTCTAAGCAGACATTCGCAACCTGAATATTTTCGTTGATTTTCCGAACCTCCTGAACTTCAATGTAAGCCTTCCCCCATTTTTCTTGATAGCCCACGGAATCTCCAGGCTTTACACTGACAGCCGCCTTCCAGCCTTCGCTGGTCTGAATCGGCAGCCCTTCCGTACAAATCAAGACCGTTCCATTGATGAGCGATAGCTGAATCCCGCAGGCTTCCCTGCCTACCATAATATCTAATATCTGGCTCCGGGAGCCATCCTCAGAATAACATGGCTCGCCAATACGAACCGAGTCCACGGGTTTCTGCGCACCATCAATCATCCGGATTAAGGTCGTTTTCTCAAATAATCCATTGATCTGCATCTTATTTCTCCTTCGGCTGTTCTTTTTTCATCAGCCGTTCCATCTGAATCCGGGCTTCAGTGTAATCGATAATGCTTTTCACGATCTTGTCCAGTTCCCGGTTCTCGCTGTAATCCGCCGGCGCAATAAAATCCGCCCGGTGATCTGCGATCAGCTGCTGCGCCGTCGCTTTTTTCTTCTCTGAACCCTTGCCGTACACCGCGATCGACTTGCCGCCGTTGACGGTAACCAGCTTCATGCACGGCACGTCCGTAAGTCCGTCGCCGATATAAATCATATTGGTAAACGGGATATCGCGCAGCTGATCCGGTGTGTAGCGGTTCAGATCGTTATCGTTGTTTTCATCCAGAACGCCTTTGTTGATACGGAAAATATACTGCGTTTTGGTTGTGTAGTTCACGACGGTTGCCGGCCAGACCGCAACTCCGCTGGCGTTGTAACAATACTTGCAGGCATAGATTTTCTTAAATTCCCCGGCGATCGTTGTGCCTTCAATGATTTCAGTCAGGCCGGAGGATATGATAAAATGTTCGATTTCAATATTATGCTGCCGGCCGTATTCATTGATTCGGCGGAACCATTTTTCCACTCCCGGATACAGCTTGACATTTTTCCCCAGCGCGACGAAATCGCTGCGGCGGATCGGCTGTCCCGTCAGATTGGCCTTGTTGAGCATCATATACATATACGTCAGGATGCCGTCCATTTTCTGACTTTCCGCCAGCGCGGTCACCTCGCTCCAGAACTGCGCCGGTTCGATCCCCAGAGAAGGAATAAAACTGAATTCCTGCATATCCTTCGGCGACAGTGTTTTATCAAAATCATACATGATCGCCAGTTTCGTTGTTTTCAAAGGTCATCCCTCGTTTCTTTTCTGATCTCTATTGTAACATTTTTTTGAGATCCTTTTCATTGAAACGCATTTTCTTTTCACTGCCGTAACTTATTATCCGACCCTGATAAAGATTCAAGTTTGATTTTAACATTTCGTAAGTAACAATCATATTTACACCTCATACTAACACAATATGTAAGTATGAGGTGTAAATCAAGGATTAAAACATCAAGAATAGAAATACCTGAGCGTTTTTTCACCTTATATGTCTAACTTAATATGCCTAACTAAACAAAAGAAAAGAACCGGGTTCACAAACTGAATCCGGCTTATTAATATTCAATAAATTGGTCTTCTTTTACGCTTCCAGCAGCTTCATCAGCGCATGGACGTAGATCTCCGCCTGCTGAAGCAGACAGTCGATCCGCACAAACTCGTTGGCGTCGTGAATATGGCAGTCTTCGCCCATGAATTCACAGCCGAAGGCGATGCAGTTATGAATTCCCTTCGCATAGGTGCCGCCGCCCATCGTGATCGGCTTGGATTCCAGATCGCCGGTGACTTCCTGATAGGCCTGAAGCAGACGCGAAACCAGCGGTGAATCAATTGGGAAGAACAGCGGTTCCGTCCGGCTGCAGACGGTGATTTTCCCTTGCGTTTCCCCGGCCAGCGCAGCTTCAATCCGGCTGGCGATCTGTTCGGAATTCATCGTGACCGGAAACCGGATGTCGATGGTTCCGCGGATGACGCCGTTTTCCATCTTAATGATGCCGTTGCTGAAGGTCAGCGGGCCATATTCATCCTCAACCTGACAATCACAGCCAGCTCCATCGCAGCTCGTACCGATCCGGCGGTTGTAGAATTCAACGAAATCATCCTGCATTCCCGCTTCCGCCAAAGCCGCCATCAGTTCGCCGATCGCGTTGACGCCCAGCTTCGGAGTGCTGGCATGCGCCGCCGTTCCGTAAACATCGACGATCAGATCGCCCTGTTCCGGTTTGATTTCAAAGGTCACCGGATGTTTTTCCAGCGCTAGGCGCAGCGCTTCTTCCGATACGGCTTCGCTGTCAACGATCATCGTGCAGTGGTTGCAGACGACATTGGATGCCACGCCCCCGCGGATTTCCTTGATCTGTGTGCGGACGCTTTCAAAGTCCAGTCCCAGCGCGCCTTTTTCTCCATGCACGCCCGGGAACGTGCCATCCGGCGTAAAGCCCATATCGATATGGCCTTCTTTTTCCACATAATGCGCCAGACATTTTGAACCCGTTTCTTCGTTGGTGCCCAGAATCAGACGGATCCGCTTGGTCAGCGGCACGTTCATATCCTTTAATACTTTCATCGCGATCATCGAAGCGACCACCGCGCCCTTATCGTCGCTGGTGCCGCGGCCGTAAACCCGGTCGCCGTCGCGGGTCAGCGTAAACGGATCGGTCTTCCAGCCCTCGCCTGCCGGTACGACGTCCAGATGCGCCAGCACGCCGATCACCTGTTCGCCCTCGCCGATTTCAGCGTAGCCGGCATAATGATCGACATTCTTGACCGCAAAACCATAACCCTCCGCAATTTCCAGCGCTTTATCCAGACAAGCTGCCGGCACCTCGCCAAACGGCGCGTCCGGCTGCGGCTCGCCTTGGACTGAATTATACGAAACCAGCGTTGCCAGATCGTTCAGCATCGCTTCTTCATAGCTTTTTACCCGTTCTTGAATCTCCATTGTGTTCTATTCCTCCTGTTCTCTGCTTTTCAGTTTAGCACGTTTCCCGGCATTTGCCAATGTTTCAGCTTGAATCTCAGCCCGGCCTGTCCCGTTCTCATCATTACTGAATCCGTTTTTGATAGACCAGGCGGTAAGGCTGGGAAGCGTCGGTATTCGGTTCGCAGGCCATTTCCCAGATCATCAGCGGAGAATCCGGATCCTGCGCGGTTTCCCGGATCGCCGGAATATAGTATTCGTTGCCCTGCTCATCCCGGATAAAACTTGTGTTTTCAATTTCCTCGCCCCGGACATAGCGGACAATCTGGCGCTCGCCTTCCGTTTGCCGCTCCGTCACAATCGTCATCGGCTCCGCTGCTGTTTCAGAAGTCTCCGGAGCCCCCTGGGTATTGCGGATCAGAATACAATCCGGGACGGTATCTGCATCGTAAATAATTTCATCGTATTCAAAAGTTGCCAGCGGCAGCGTCCGGCCTAAGAGGGCGGTTGACACCGCGTTTACATCCGCAACGCGCACCACCGCCAACAATTCTTCCGCAATCGCTTCCGGCAGATTCAGTAAAAGCGGATCTCCGCCCATGCCGCTGGCCGGACAAATCAGCTGATCCGGTTCCCCTTCGCAAAGGTAGGTCTTCGACGCCGCCATCAGATTCAGAAGTAGCGTTTCGTTGGCCTGAAGCTGATCAGGACGAGTGAATTCCTGACTGGTCAGCGCGGCGAAATAAAACGCGATTTCCTCGCCGGACAGTGCCGGATTCAGCTCGCCGATATAGAATTGATAGGTCTGCGGATCCTCTTGCTTCGCAAACCCGCCGCTCGTCCGGGAATAGGGTTTCAGCTGCGCGTATTCGTAATCCTGCGTATTCAGAATCACCGTGCGCAGCTCAAACAAGGCCTTTTCGGCTTGTTCCCGGCTTCTTTCCACTTCCGCCTGATGCGCCTGGGTCGCTTGCTGCACCGCTTCAGCCACAGCCGGAGTCACCTGTTCGTCGGGAGCGTCGACCGGCCAGCGCGTCGTCTTGGAGGACGTCGTCACCGCCGCCGTGCACGTACTCTGATAACCATCGCAGATCAGCTCCACATAAGCCTGCTTCGTTACGCCGTCTTCCTGAAATGAAACCACATCCTGACAGGTGTAATTCAGCTCCGCAGTATCGTTGACCGGATCCCAGATCAACAGCGGATGATCGCGCTGGCCGACATACAGCACGACCAGATTGTTCGCGTTGCGCCACAGCTCAAACGGCTGAGCCTCGCCTTGTTCGTCGGTGAAGATTTCCGCCTCTTTCAGCCGCTTGAACATCGCGCTGATCGTATCGTCGGTCAGTTTTGTTCCGGCTATGCGCTCCGTTTCCGGACTTGCGGCCGGCACAGCCGTCGGCAGTGTTGAGGTCTGCGTACATCCGGTCAATAAAAAACCGGCCGCCAGCGCTAAGATTCGTTTGTTTCTCATTGCGGATACTCCTTTCTCGCTTTCACGTTCTCCTCGTTTATCTTTTTTTCGTTGATGTAGTTCATCTCTATTATATCAGATGAAACGCCGAAAACGCAGCGTCGTCTGCATTGTCAAAAACTAGAAAGGAATTTCGGTCAGCCATGACCGCCTTGTAAAATATCCTATTTAGAAAATCCCCTGTCCGCTTCTGAATCTCAGCGGAATTTCACAATCGATGTTATTCATATTACGATCAGAATTAAAGCTTCATTGATCCTATAGAAAACACCTCGCTGTTTGCGGGGTGCTTCCATCTTTTTCTTCTTTTTAGTTTACTCGACCCAATTTCTCATAAACTGATCGCTTATTATTTACTTGCTTGTTGTATGCAGTCCTTTACCGCCGTCAAAAGGGCGTCGCTGGTTATCGTTGCGGTTGCGACGACATCCACATCCGCGCTCTGGGCTAAAAGGATCCGTCCCGGCAGCGACTCGATTGCGGAAGTTCCGATTCCTTCAGATTCTGTATGATTTGATACCTTTACAGCTAAAATCGCTGTCTCACTGAATTCTACTTCGACGGTCATATCGCCGTTTCTGCCTGGAACCGTTGCGGAATAATTGCCTGCTTTGTAATTTCCTTTTGCGGAAGCGATCGCGTTTTGGATCGCCGCTACCTCGCTATCTGTTTCTTTCGCTTCCACCGCTTCTGTAGTCCAAGGCGTCAAAGCAGTAATATTTATGCCCGCTTTTCGTCCCCAATGGATAGTTCCCAGGATTGACCAGCCGCAGGCGTTATAGAACGGCGCGGTATACATTCCTGACATAATCGCACCTGCCGCGTACAGTCGTGGAATCGCTGTTCCGGCTGTATTGAGTACCTGTGTCTCATGGTTGGTGCGCAGACCTCCAAACGAACCCATAGAATAAGGGATATAAGGGAATGCATAATAGGGTGCGCCTTCCAGCTTTACTAAATCAAGCGTTCCATTGATATCACGCCGGAAGAAATCAGTATCCTCACCCGCGGCTACCATATCATTCCATCGTTTTACAGTTTCCTTCAGCGCGTCGACTGGCAAACCTGTTTGTTCTGCAATTTCTTCAATTGTATTCCCGGTTTTAATTAGTTTTATATAATTTTTTGTACCTGTTATTTCCATGCCATCAATAAGGAATTTGAAATATCGATTATTCTGAACTGCGTTTTCATCCGCGATAATCCAGAATAAATTCTCAGGGTCGGTCGCATTCAAACGAACAGCCTCATTAAACGCCATCTGATTCAGGTATCCCCAATGCGCGTTCTCCTGTACAAAACGCCGGCCTTGAGTATTTACCAAAATCGCACCATATAAGGAATCAAAGGATAACGCGCAACAGTCAGAAATACAATTTGCTGAGGATAAAGCCAGATCGGCGCCAATTTCCTGAGCTATGCGAATGCCGTCACCGGTATTCATGGCACATTGCCCGTTAGGTGAAGCCACTTCATAATAATCTTCGTAATTCAATGCCCAGTAATTCATTGGGTTATAGCGTTTTGACATTTCTTTATTTCTTCCAAAAGACGCGGTTGCCAACAAAACGCCTTTATTGGCCCGATATTTTGTTCCATCCGCCGCTTCAACGCCTATCGCTTCGCCTTGTTCGTTGGTAAGGATATGTTTTACTTCTTTCTTTGTCTTTATTTTAACCTGATCATATTTTCTGACTTCCGTTTCCAAGGTTCCAAAATGCCCTGTGCGTTTATTAGAGCCTTGAGAATGCGTACGCGGAGCCCATTCTTCTTCCTTATCATAACCCCAAACCGGCATCATCGCCTGAAGGACTGTAAATTCTCTACCCATGTCCTGCATAAACTTCATCTCATCACCAGAGGCTTCGCACATTTCACGGACCATGTCCGCATCCGCATAATCACTGCAATATCGAAGCTCCGTATTAACGAATTTTTCAACATCATCATCGTAGCCATTCTCTTTTTGCAGCTGAGTGCCGCCCACCATGATCATGCCGCCGCTGCGAACTGTATCACCGCCGCAGATATCGCTCTTTTCAAGAATAATAACGCTGGCTCCTGCTCTCGCGGCTTCAATCGCCGCCGTAAAACCTGCGCCTCCGCCGCCGACGACGACCATGTCTGCGGCATCGGTCCAATCAATAGGATTGCCCGCAGTTTTAGATTCAGGTACTGCTGATCCGTTTTGTTCAGTATTATTGCTGCATGCGCTTAAAAGTCCGGTTACACCAAGGCCGAGAGCCCCAGCAGTGACACCTTTCAAAAAATCTCTTCTTGATACGCCCTTTGTCATAGTAATCTTCCCTTCCTTTTGTTAAATATTTAACTTAATTTCATTATAGGGGGAATACCGTTGCTATGGAATTTGTTTTATACTATGATTGCATTAGGGAAATCCTAACGCAGCCTTGCCGAGGAGGATGTTTTTATGAATTCTAAATCCTTAATTTCTTTTATTACCGCAGCGGAAGAAGGCAGCTTTTCCAAAGCAGCCTTAAAACTCTATCTTTCTGTCCCCGCGATAAAAGAACAAATCGATTCTTTAGAAGAAGAATTACAATTTAAACTCTTTTTCAGAACAAACCAGGGAATTAAGCTGACTGAAGAAGGTGTCAAGTTCTTATCTTTTTCAAAGGATGTATTGCTCAGCTTTGATAATGAAATACAAAAACTAAAGCGTATTTCTGAAAAAAAAGCAAAAACAATCAATATTGGCCATAATACAGTCCATATATTTGATCCTCTTTATTATGACGCTGTATCTCTTTTTAAGAAAAAAAATTCTAACATCGATATTCATCTTACAGAAGCGGAATTTTTTAGTACAGAAAAATATGATTTATTTTTAGGAACGGTAAAAAACCGGACTAAATTCATCAACACAAATCTTTTATGCCGTTTACCCGTGCAATGTCTTATTCCGAAATCATCTCCGCTCTCCGGGAAAAAAAGCGTAACAGTCTCCGATTTATCAAGTCTTGATCTCCTGCTTCCTCCGCAAAATCTGATAGCCGAGGTTCCCGATCTTATCGATCAGCTCCTTGCGCATCATATTGCGATTACTTTTCTTTCAAATTTTCAAAACAAACATCAGTATCTTCAACGGGCGATCGTATATCAACAGTGCAGTTTAATCATAGGTCATGAGACTCAGCTCCACAACTCGGTTTGCCAGCTTCCTTTGGAAGGTTATTTCTTTGACTATTATATTTATTCCGATGCCCTAGAAGAAAAACCAGCCGTTATCGCTTATGTTTCTTCATTGCAAAACTATTACAAGATTCATCATCCTTTTTAGTTTAGAAACACTTAACAAAGTTAATAAAATTTGATCTACTTTATACTCATAAATATTCGGGAAGACGTCGCGATAAAACGGCGTCTTTTTCATTTCCATAACATACTTCTGTTTAGATAGAATCGATAATTGATCGGTCTGTGTTTGTAAATTTCGACATTCACGCTGCTCTTCGCAAGAATATTTAAATCATCAAAATCTGGGAAGGGCTCGATCCTAAGCTTAATCCGTGGATTTCAGGCGTTCACTTCCCCGGCACTTCCGTCTGGTCAGTAAAACGATCAAAAACAGAATCAAAGCGGCTGCTCCCTCCGGATCCTCGCAGAAGCTCACCGCGGACAATCCCATATTCCAGCAAGGACGTCAGAATAGCGGAACCCCGCTGATACTGCCAATCCATAATCACCGCGCCTTCCTCATGCTTGAATTTAGCGCAGAATTCATAAATTATACGGTTGAGATCCGTTGTTTCTTTGCGCAAATACCGCCGCACTGTCTGAAGACAATGCTTCAGAATTGCCCAGGCCCGCCACCGCTTGTTTCATTTCCGTCTGTTCCTGAGCGGCTTCCTCCCCCTGCCTTGTTTCCAGCAATTCTGTAAACCGCTGGCGTTTGTCCTTATAGTGACGGTACAATCCGCCTTTGCTCAAACCGCAGGCGTCATAGATATCCTGCATCGTCGCCTGTATATATCCCTGTTCCATAAACTCGTCGCTTCCCTCTTTTTCCCATCGACCTTCCTCTTTCCATTTTGTGACGATAGTATTCTTACTGCCGATTCAACCAATTCTACAAACAAAAAAAACTCTGAGTCTTATTCCTGAAATCAGAACAGGAAGAAAAACTCAGAGCAAATAGATCGTGTCCGTCAGAAACGGATTCTTATTTTGATGCCAGCTGCTTCGCGACGTTGTAGCCGAACGTAATGCAGCGGCTGTGGGAAATACAGTTCAGATTGTGCGGATAGGTTCCGTGGAACATCGAACCGGAAACATTGCCGATTGCATATAAACCCGGGATGACGTTGAATTCTGTATCCAGGACTTCTGAATTCGGCGTGATCTGCAGCCCGCCGGCGGTGCACAGCGCCGCGGCGCCTTCCAGATTCGCATAGAACGGCGCAGTTTTGATCGGATGCATCATGCTTGGAAGCATGTGGAAATCGGTATCCTCGCCGGCTTCGCACATGGCGTTCCAATGATTGATCGTTTCGACAAACGCGTCGGCGGGCACGCCCATCAGGCCCGCCAGTTCTTCCAGTGTATCGGCTTTCAACGCATTTTCGCTCGTCGCCGCGCCGACCCAGACTTCCTTCGGCCCATAGCAGGAAGAAGACGGTGTCCACATCTTGTCAATTGCGCCCGCGGCATCGCCGTCGGTGATGTACCAGTTGATCGCGCCCGGCTGGTTCTGCATCGCCAGCGCCAGATGATTGTACGGTTCATATTCCGGCGTAAACCGCTTGCCCAGCTTGTTGACGCGCAGATACGGCATCAGCTGCGCCGGATCAAGCATCAGCGGATGCGGATATTCGTCCTCAATCGCACCGATCGCCTTGCCCATCTCATGACCGTCGCCGGTGTTGGACGCCGTGCCGTTCATCCAGTGATTCAAAGCCAGATCGCGCGGGCGGCAGCATTCCTTCAGCTTGGTCGGGTTGAATTCATAACCGCCGGTCGCCAGAACGACGCCCTTGGCGCACAGATATTTCACGTAGCCTTCCGCCGTCTTGGCGATCACGCCAACGACTTTCCCGTCCTCTTTAATCAGCTGGCAGGCCGGAGTTTCCATCAGCACTTCCGCACCGGCCTCCTTGACCTTGCTTGTTAACAGCTCGACGATTTCCGCCGGAGCCAGCGGGATATTGATCGACGTGTTCCAGGAACGGCTCAGCGACGTAGTATCGTAAGGTTCGTAGAAATCCGGGAAATCCCCGGCCGCAAAGGTCAGCTTGAAATCCTCATCCGGCAGGCCGAACAGATCGAGGAACCAGTTGATCGCTTCCTCCTGCGTGTCGATCCACCGCTGGTAGATCGCCTGGTTGCCATAGAACATGGAATTGACCATCGCGTCGTCCAGCCACTGCTGCGTGTCGAACTCCACGCCGTATTTTTTATGAATCCGGTCGGTTAATCCGCCGATCGTCGCCGAACGGTACGTGCCGACCTGACCTTTTTCCAGAACGACGGTTTTTAACCCCTGCTGCGCGCTGGCGATGGACGCCGCGAAACCGGCCGGGCCCATACCGCACACCACGACATCGACATTTTCAGTCTTCACAATTTCAGAATCCGCGATCGGCTCCTTCACGAAGGCCACGACGCCTTCCATCGGAACCTTCGGTTCCAGTGCTTCAACTGCCGGCCAGCCTGCAGAAGATGCGGATGACGTTGATTCACATGGCGGACATTCCTGTTTTTCCGTGGTGGAAGCGCAGCCCCCTAACAGCCCTGCAGCCGCGACGCCCAGTGCTCCGGCTGCCGTGCCCTTTAAGAAGTCCCGGCGGCTGATGCCTTTGATCTTGTTTGAATTTGACATACTTTCCCTCCTGTTTGTCTTTTCTTTCTTCATTATAAAAGGCTTGTTTGTGAATTGACAAACAGATAAAAGTTAGGGGATACAATTAAAAGTTGTATCCCCTGTTAAGTCATGATAAGCTGAAGCAAAGAAGAGGAGAAAACGCCATGAATCCCAAACAGCTGCATTGTTTTATCACCGCCGCCCAGGAGGGCAGCTTTTCCAAAGCCGCGAAAAAACTTTACCTTTCCCAGCAGGCGTTAAGCAAAACGATCGACAAGCTGGAGGAAGAACTGGACGTGCCGCTGTTTATCCGCGGCGTAGCTGGACTGCAGCTGACCCGTTATGGCGAAGCCCTGCGCCAGTCAGCCTTTCCTTATTTACAGATGCACGACAATATCATCGCTGATCTGCAGGCCATGAAAAACGAAAGTCCGCAGACGCTGTCGCTGGGCTATCCGACGGGTCTGTTGATCAACTTCCCGGATGATTTTCTGACCCGTTTCATCACTGCGCATCCGGAGGTCGATTTCCAGATTTACAGCGCGCCGGATGATTCCTACAACCGCTCGCTGCAATCCAGCGAAATTGATATTTATTTCTGTACGATGTTGTATAACGCGCCGATGGTTCAGGTCCAGTATCATTACCGGCATCCCGTCTTCGCCGTGTTAAGTCAGGATCATCCGCTTGCCGCCAAGCCGGTGTTGTCGCTGGCGGACTTCCGCGGTCAGAAGCTGATCGGTTTAAACACCGAGAATGCTCTGAACGCCCGGATGGAACAAGTATGTCAAAAACAGGGATTAAAGGCAACGATGGTCTTTTCTCCGGCAGAAATGGGCTTGATTTTCAAGCTGATTGAAAGCACCCGCTGCGTCAGCTTCTTCGGCAGCGACTCGATTCCGCTTCCACCCTCGATCGTGAAGCGCCCGATCGACGATCTGGATCTGGATTATGAATTCCTGATCATTACGCATAAGAACGCGCCGGTTACGCCGATCATGGAAGAATTCATCCGCTACACCCGCAGCTTCTTTTAATTTTCTCCTGATCCCTGGACTTTTTCCCGCATGATACTTCAATAAGAATTCCGCTGCTTTTCTGATTTTGCTTAGCAGAATGCGATTTCCGGATGATCCTTTTTTGATATTCTCCCTTTATAATTTTCAGTCCTTGCCTGCGGTTTGGACAGGAAATCAAAAAGCTGCCTCATCAGCAGCTTGATCCGTCCTTATCCTATGAATTAGGCCCATTAAAACTCGATTTCAACTCCCACCGGGCAGTGATCCGAACCCAGGATATCCCCATAGATAACACTGTCCTTCACCTGATTCATCAGCCGCTGGGAAACGATGAAATAGTCGATCCGCCACCCGACGTTCTTCGCGCGGGAATTGAAGCGATAGGACCACCAGGAGTATTCAACCTTTTCCGGGTATAAGGTTCTGAACGTATCCGCAAACCCCAGGCCCAGCAGATCGCGCATCTTCTGGCGCTCCTGATCGGAGAAGCCCGGGTTAAAATGATTCGTCTTCGGATTCTTCAGATCGATCTCCTCCACGGCTACATTCAAATCGCCTGTGTAAACGACCGGCTTGGTTTCGTTCAGCTTTGCCAGATGCCGCGCCATCGCGTCTTCCCACTGCATCCGGTAATCCAGACGAGCCAGTTCTTCCTTGGAGTTCGGCACATAGGCGGTGACAAAATAGAATTGCTCAAATTCCAGCGTGATCACGCGGCCTTCCTTCGGATGCTCCCCCTCCGCTTCGTCAAAATCATAGCGCACGGACAGCGGCTTTTGTTTTGTGAACACCGCGGTGCCCGAATATCCTTTTCTTTCCGCGCTGTGCCAGTATTGATGATAACCCGGCAGTTCTAATTCGATCTGATGGGGCTGCAGCTTGGTTTCCTGCAGCGCGAAAATATCCGCGTCCTGTTCGTTAAAAAAATCCATAAAGCCTTTTTGAATACAGGCTCGTAATCCATTAACATTCCATGATATCAGTTTCATAAAGCACCTCATTTTTTCTGATTTCATTTAACCAGATTTCGACACATTTTTCTACTCCTTTGATTCATTATCCTGCAGGATTCCATTTTTCGATGGAAATGGTTTCATAAAGCGAACAGAAAAGAGAGCTGATCGCCCAGCTCTCCCTATCCCTCTGATCTTTCCCCGCCATCATGTCATTCGCTGAAGGAATCTTCAAAACGCTTAACCAAGCCGAACCTGAAATGAGACGTTAATCCTCTCATTTTGTCAGTCAGGATTCAATGTTCCTGGTTATGAATTAAACATTTCCACCTTGCTTTTACATCTTTTCAGAACTCAGCCCTGCGAATTAGTTTTGGGTTCTTCTTTCACAGCATTGATTTCCTTGGCCACGACAATCAAACGCAGATCATCCCGGTCTCTGACACAGGTTTGCAAAGTAAGCATGCGCTCACCCTCAGCGAGATCAAGGCCCGTGTTATAAAACTGTTTCTCTTTCACGTTCGCAATATAGTTTTCAAACTGCTCTGGTTCATAATTCGGATGGAAATATTCAAGATTTTCATTGCCCATTTCATAATAATAAACATAAGCAATCTCATATTCCCGGCACTCGTTTTCTAATTGCAGCCTGATCCTTTTATTGTTCTCATAATTACTTTCTTCTTTCAGCTGATGCAGCGGGGAAAAGACCAAGCTTTCATCCGCGTAGACATAATGGCCGTAAAAGATGAGGTTCTGATCATCCAGTGTATTTCGATAATCCAGATATACCGCGCCATGACTATCGTATTCTTTATTTACTGTATAATTCAGATAATATTCATTATCTGATCCCTGTACGGTCAGTTCATCGACCAGCCCGCTCTCAAAGTACAGATGTCCCAGGTAATCCTGATTCACCGCTTTCTGAGCTACATAGTCCACCGGGTCTGATGTCGGTGTTTCGTCGATCACCGGCGGAGTTTCTGCCGGAATTGTTGAACCCTGAGACTGCGGTTGGATAAAGAAGCAGACAGCCGCAACAACCAGAACCGCGAGGATTCCGCCGGCTATAATTTTAAACCGATTATGCTTGTCTTGATCATGAGTCATGATTTCCATCTCCCTTCTGAAAAATCAGGTCTGCATTGCTGCAGACCCTGATTCCCAATTTCAATCTTGTATCTGTCAGATTATCTTACACCTGTATTCGGCACCTGATAACCGCCAGACACAACGCACGCCGGGGCACTGTAAATCTTGTTGCCCCAACGATCAAATACATTGCCGCAGACATCCTTTATAAACGGTCCGCCATCGTCATACGAAGGGGTATTGTCAGAGGATTCCGGCGGTGTTGTCGGTTCCGGAATTTTGGTAAATTCCGCAGTAAGAATGACATCTTCTCCCGGCATGACAAAGCTGTTGCCCACAATAACCTGGCCATTGACTTTTAAGCTGTCTTGAACAAGTTCATATCCAGCATCGGGTGTAACCGTAATTGAAATTTCATCACCCGCGAAGGCTTCAGATTGATTAACTGAAATTTTACCATTCTTTACATTTGAATCGATGATAATTTTATGCGCTTGTCCCGGAACTTCACCGTCATTATCGATTAAATTAACGATTAACGACATGTTATATGAAGCTGGAGTCTTCGCATTAACAGGTTCGAGTTCTAAGTAAAAGAACTGATTTTCTTCAACTTTCGAGTTATCATAAGTTTCAAATACTGCCGTCTTTGTCCGTTCTCCCGCCGCAAATTTAAGCGTGATCGTCTCTTGCTTAAAATCTTCTCCATGAACCGCTGTCCCTGGGTAAGAAGCAACATTAATCTCAGTCGCTTGAGAAACGTCTCCTAAACGAGTTACATTTACTTTAACTTGTTCACCCTCGTTGAAATCTACACTTCCGACATCTTCAAATTCAAAGAATCCGGTAGGCTCATCATTGTAAATTAAAGCATCGATTAAGACTGATTTATCCTGACCTGACTTATCTTCCGCTTCAATTCTTACAGTGTGCTGACCATACTCTAAATCCTCAGAACTATAGACAATGGCTCCCTGGTTGTCTCCCGGATATGGATGCCGCGGGTCACTGCTTTTGCCGCTAGTCATATCCACAACAATAGGCTCTCCATTATCAATGGTGATACGCAGATCTGAACCATTGCTATTCCAGGCTCCTCTGATATAGAACTTGGAACCGGTGAATGTCACATCTTTATATCCATTTTGAGATAATGCCGTGTAATCATTGTGAACTAAATTCAACTTCGTTTCTTTATTGTTTTGATACCAGGCGTCAGACTGATAGTTTGTCGATGGGGTACCGACCGTCATCTTACAATCATCAATGTATTTTAATCCAGCAGGAACGGGTTCCCCTTTTTCTGCCGCCGCTGGTAATTTATACAAATTAACGCTATTTAATACAGGAACTGCGTTTTCACTGCTGACCGTAATACGCAATTTATCTGTTTTAACAGGCTGATTTGTAGACATCTTACGATAGCCAACGACGGTTCCTTTAGAAAATTCCTGCCATTGACCGTTTACAAACACTTCAACTTGATAAGCGTCAATCCGCTGACCTAAAGGAATATATTCCTGAAGTTCTACAACATCAAATGTTTTCGGCTGTCCCAGATCGATAATCACTGTTCCCTGGCGTTCTTCATCAGCCATCGTCCAATAAGTATCGTAATCCCCATCTACTAAATTGGATGCGCTGAATCTTTCGCTGCGAACCTTTTCACTGGTTGCCGTTACATTAGAACCTCTGGCCAAATTCTTTCCTTCGCCAAAAGTTTCTTCACGAAGTCTTGCAAATTCGTTTAGATTTTCAACGTCAATATCATCAATTAAGCCGTTTCTGTTTGGCGGTATATTTAATAACATAATGCCGCCCTGACCTACCGTCTGCATATAACGATCCAGAAGGTATTCGCCGGTTTTCACTTTTCCGTTTTCATTAGGATGATAAAACCATCCCGGTCTAATTGAAAAATCTCCTTCCCAAACAACCCATTCAGATTCTGCAGCCGGATCAGGAATCGGTTCTGTCGGACCCGTTCCCGGAGTCATCGTCGAAGGTTTATTAGGATCAATCTCACCTTTTTCATTTCCGCACCATGCGGCATCTTTGCCTGAAACATACGGCGGGCCATAAACGATCATTTCATCGCGGGTATCCTGAACACCGTTGGATCCCTTAGCGATATCAAGCCAAACCGGAAAATCATAAAGCTGTTTCAATCCGGAACCATTGGCTCCATCAAGCCATAATTCCACAAATTCGCCGTTATTTCCATACTTAGGATTATCAAAAATTTCTCTGAGGTGTTTCTCATACAGAATATTGTAATCATCATCTAACGGTGATGAATCTGTCGAGCCGCTGCCATTCCCATAAGCGCCCCGTTCTCCATAAACGATCGATTTGCCTTTTTCTTCAAACACATCCCATGGTGACAGATATAAGCCCATATTCATATTGTACTTAGTACATGACGCTGATAAGAGAGCCAATATATCTTTTCCATTCTTTGATTGTGCTGTTGAGAATTCATCAGTATCAAATAAACGGAATCCGTCATGATGCTTAGCTGTGAAAATCAAGCGCTTAAAGCCTGCATTTTTAAAGGTTTCTACCCATTGATCAGTATCAATCGTATCCGGATATTGCATGGTATCCGGAGTATAGGTACCGTCATTTCCCCATTCAATACCATTGGTCCCTTTATACGTATTCGGACCATAGTGCACAAAACCAGCTAATTCTTCTTCATAATATCTCATTTGTTGTTCGCTTGGAAGGGCACCATACGGGGCAGGCGCCGCGGTTACATCACGAGACCACTTCGCATATAAAGTTATATCACCCGTTACTTTATCCGCGGTAAAATCCCAGGCTTTCGTATATTTTTCATCTTTATACCACCCGTCGAAGATAAAATCTAATTTTGTCGGATCTTCGGGTTTATCAATCAAGCTTCCAGCCTTAACTTTAGTTAAAGAGGGTATATTGCTGCCGCCTTTTGAGTCGAATACAATATCATATAATCCATTTTTAATGGTTATTTTTACCTGGCTGTACTGACTGCGCAAAGCCGGCGTACTTTCATAGCTTTCACAAACTCCTGGAAGTACCGCGATGAAATTCACCGTCGTCGTCTTGTTAATTTCGATCGGTCCTTCATATAACCGGGTACTTGGGTTTGGATGATATTGATCGACTGTCGGCAGAGAACCATCCGTTGTGTAATAGAATTGATAATTATCCGTTCTGCCCGGAACTTCATAAAATCTCTGTTTCGATTCCGGCATGGATAATTCCAGGGTTACCGGATCGTCATACGTCAGTTGGGTCGTATCCAATATCCCATTTTTCATAATTGAACTGCCGTTGATCGCAGCGTCTGGATGCGCTACGACCTGAGGTGTGAGCGGGATGACCGTATAGAGGAAATCCGCAACCGGACTTGTTTTTCCATCAGCCGCCGCAATCGCTTTGATATTGGTACTTTTCTCAATGCGGATCGTTTCTCCGCCATATTTTCTGGAAGCGGTCGTCGGCGTCGATCCGTCCATCGTATAATAAATATCGGCGTTCTGAGGATGGAATAACTGAACATCTCTATATTTCACCATGCTGCCTGATGCAAAGTTAGACAGCGGAGCGGCAAGCTCAGAATTGCCTTTTACAGAGAAATTCAGATGATAGGTCTTCGTTACGGATAAATCGCTGGACGTTACGTAAACCGTTGTTGCGCCAGGAAGCGTTTCCGGCGAAGTAACGGTCACGATCGAGAACTGATTATTCGCGTTGGCCTCAACTTTCGGCGCCTTCTTTGTTCCTTCCGGCAATTCAATAAAGTATTCTGTATTTTCGTTATTGAACCCTTCCAACGCTTGACCATCAACTGTGATCGAATTCAATGTAATATCCGGCGAAGCAATATCATCAAATACATGGATATTTGCGTTCTTCATTCCCGTTACAATTTCTTCAACCTCTGCCGTCGTTGTGTTGGTGTCCGGCGTGTAATAAACCCAGTCGACATCTTCCCAATAGGTTCGTGAATGACCGTTGTATTTTTTATCCTGACCGCCGCCGATAAACCACAAATTAAACGCAATGGACTGAGGACCGGCAATTTCATCTTTATTCGCATGCGACGCTTTTTGCTGACCATCAATATAATAGGTCGTCCTGCCATCCTCATCCAGTTTGATCGTTAGAATTGACCACCGGCCATCTAAACTTCCGACTGCCGAAGGGCCGGTTGAGGACGATTGATCCCGCTGGGCTTCTGAAGACGTTTCCAAGGAATAAGAATTCCAGGACGTAAACCACATCGTCTTCGGTCCCATTCCCCATCCGCCGTTAAACAGATATTCAAAATCGCTTTCATGATAAGGCTTCCATTTCGGCCCTTCAATCCGATTGATCGTAAAGAAGGTCGATAAAGCCTGATCTTTTGCGTTCCAAGCTCCGGTACCCTCCGGATCTTCGGATTCCATGACATTATCATACAGCCATACTCGCGCGACATAGGTGCCGGCGCCGAATTTCTCTTCATAATACCGGATCTGCGACTGTGTCGTATTTTCTCCGCCGGTGCCGTCAGTCTTGGCTTTTAAACGGACAATTGTGTTATCAGGATCTTCCGCGTCTTCCATTAAAACAACGTTATCCGCGCTCCATCCCCACGTTCTATCACCCGGTCTTCTTCCGGTGCCTTCCTGTACGTCCCAATTTCCTCTTTTTTCAAGATCTTCCGGATCGGTATACGAAAAATCATCAAAGAAGGCTTCTTTCAACATTTCAAAATGAACGGTATACACCTGCTTGTTTACCTTATCTTTTGCCGTAACCTCAATGGTCGTTGTTCCTGGGATCTCTGAGGTTTCAGTAATGGTGACCACCGCTTCTTTTTGACGGGCAACCGCTGTGACTGTCGGAACCTGGGTATCAACAACCGTTACCGTATAATCCAGCTGTTCCGGCTTAAAAGAACTCAGTTCTTTTCCATCAATCAAGATCGAGGCCAGGGTCGCGTCCTGTTCCGCCGACATCGTCGTATGAATTACGCAGGAAGCCGTGTAATTTCCTTTTTTCGTTGTCGCGGTAATCGTGGCATCCCCCATGATCCCGTTAGCCGTGACCAGACCGTTTTCATCCACCGTCGCAATTTTTTCATTGCTTGAAGTCCAGAGGATTTCCGACGTTGTGCCGATCGGGAGTACCGTAGCTTTTAATTGCAGGGTTTCACCGCAGACAATATCCGCTTCTTCCTGATCCAGTCTTATTCCAGAAACACCAAGACTGATCTCTGTGATTTTAACGTCGTCATAATAAGCGGTCGCTCCGCTTGTTGACCAGATATCGCCCATCTGCAAAGCGCCGATGGAGGTAATGGCATCGGTAGTGTGAACTAAAGTGCCGTCAATATAAAATTTCGCATCGCTGCCGGAGGTTAAGTCAAAGACAAATTCATGCCAGCCTTGAGTCCGCTTCACGGTTGATTGCGCATAACCGGCAGAAGTTCCTAACCGGATCGCATAATTTGTCTTTCCATCCGTTCCAAGCCCGGCAATTGCGGGCTGTTCCGTTACCTTGCTAAACGGTGCCCAGATGTTAACCTGCTGGAAAGATTCCTTTCCCTTATCGCCCATCGTATCATAAAACCAGACGCTGACTTTACCATTCACCGCTGAATCAAACTTCTTGAAGATCCAGGACTTTTTCGCAGCTTCGCCGCGGGTCACGAAGCTATGCGTCCCATCATGCGCCTGTTCATCGGTTACTTCAAAATATTGTCCGCGGCTGTCCAGCAATTCCCATTTCATTTTCGGATCGTCTTCGTCAAAAGTTGCGGACCACTCTTTTTCAATTTCCTGAGCCGCTTCTTTAAACGTGATCGTATAGGTTCTGACCGTCGATCCGTCGATCGCTGTAATCGTAATTGTTGCTTTGGGAGTCGCTTCCGTAGCCTGTTCGATTTCAACTTTGGCTTTTTCATTGTTCGCTTCCGCGGCTACTTCTGGCAAAGCGCTCCCTGCCGGATATTCCCAAAGGTATTCGAGTGTTTCAGCGTCGAATTCAGGAATGCTGATGCCGCCGACTTTAATCGCCCTTGCCGACGCGTCGTGCTTCGCGGCTTCTTCCGCATCCACATCCACGATGGTCATATTTTCAAGGCGGATATTGTCAAAATAGGTTTCGCCGCCTTTAGCCCACTTGTCGCCTAATTGAATTGCGTTAAACGAAGTGACTAAGTCCTTCCCCGGAATCCCGCTGGTGTCCACGGTTGTCCCGTCAATCGACAGCTCAGTCCCTTGCTCGGATACTTCCATGGTAAACGTATGCCAGCCTTCCGTTCTGGCAATCTGCGTATCAATAAATCGGCCGTCATCCGCAATTCTGGCACAATAATTCGAATTGCTCCAACCTTGCGTCGTTTGATTCTGGTTGATACCCAGACCGATAATAAACGGTTTATCCGCATTATTCTTATTGGCGATCCCCGTCAGATTCACCTGCGCCATCCGGCCTGTCTGATCCGTACCATCATCATAAAAATCGACAGATATTTTCCCGCGGATGTTATTCTCAAACTTATGTTCGATGAACAGCTTATTGGTTCCATCCGTATAAAAGCTGTAACCTTTGCCATTCTGAGCGTCGGTCGCTTTCGGATCGCGTTGAACAATCGCCTTGTCCCCCACCAGATATCCCCAATAATCGCGATTAATTTCGCTGCCTGCGGTATCTCCAAAATCATCAAAGAAGTCAGCGTCAGCCTGCGGCGCTGGTTCGTTAATGACCTGTTTCTCTTTTACCGCCTTTGGCTGAACTGGTATTTTATTCTCAGCGGCCGGTTCCGTAGGAAGCGGAGTCGGCGTGCTTTCAGCTGCTTCTGGAAGCAGCGGCGTTTCCATGCCATCCGACGGTTCAGTCGGGGAGGATTCTTCCAACTTTTCATCCGGTTCTGCGGATCCCGGAGTTTCAGACTCTTCCGTTTTTTCCTCCGGCTGTTCTTCATCAACATTCTGAACCTGAGTTTCATTCTGCCTTGTCGGCGAATTCAATGACTCCGCATGAATCGCCCCTGATGAAGATGGAACCATCACCGTAAATATCATGACTGCGGCGGTCAGTAAACTGATCAATTTTTTCATCTGTTTTTCTATTCCCTTCCTGCTTTCAACTTGTTCTGATGCTGGTGTTTACATCCTTAAGCGTTCTCAGCGTCTGCGTTAATTTAAGCGCTTACATTCAGGTGTTGTAACCTTGGCTTCTTCTTTTCATTCTCTCCCTCCCACATAACCAGTATTCTATTCACTATTTCACCATAAAAAAACGGAGAACTGTAAGAATGGTTTTGCAACTTTATTCTTACAATTCCCCCACTTTTACTAAAACAGCACAGAAACATCCGTGATTCCCTGTCCTAACAAATGTTCCCGGATTTTTTCCGCTTCCTGAATTTCCGCTTCATTCTGAACTAAAAGTTCTGCCCGCCATCGTGTCAACGGAGTGTGGCCAAACCGCAGAAGTGACTGTGTGACAAACGATTCGATGGTGACCGCATGGCATTGTTTAGCCTGCTCCGTTTCTTTAAGAAACGAAAGCGGCAGCCGAATCCGCAGTTCTAATTCATAAAGAACCACAAAGCGCAGTAACTGATCATAGCCAAACAACATTAACGGCTGGATTGTGTCTTGCTCAGACAATAAGGTTTCAGACAGATCCACCGTAACGATAAGCTTTCTCAGATCCAGTCCTTTCTGCCGCATTTTCTTCAATTGCTTAACCTTGCGGTATATCATGGAATCCATCGGTTTCTCGAACAAACCAAACTTCTTACGAAACTCAGGAAGCAAGACTTCAACCGCCTCCCGGTTTAATTCTTCGGCATATCGTTTCGCAGGTTTCCAACGCTTGCGCCAAACTAACGGCGTACAGCCAAAAGCCTCGTGAAAGCAGCGATAAAAATACTTTCTGTCGCTGAATCCGCATTCCATGATAATTTCCGTAATGCTCAGATTGCTTTTAAACAATAACGTTTCCGCTCGTTCCAAGCGCATTTTCATAATCATATCGGTAAATGACTGATGAAATATTTCCTTAAACAGAGCGCTGAGATGCTGCGGCGTGATTTTAGCCTGCTTTGCGGTCTGATGCAGCGTTAAGCGATCCTGAAGATGTTCCTGGATATAATTCAAAATCTGAAGCAGCCGTTCTTTTTTCTCCTGCGACATGAATTGATATTGTCCCTGGCAGTTATTGAAAATCGTATATTCCAGACACAAAAGAGAAAGAATGAAGTCGCCCTGAACGCTCAGCGGACTTTCCGGGTCTTCTTCCACAATTAAATTCAGGCAGTCCGATAGAAAAATTCGATCCCGGTCTGATGTAAAAGCATCGCTGTGGTCTTCTTTACGAAGGGACACTGCCTGAAAGATCATATCGTTCATTTCCGGATAAATCTGGGAAGCCTTTTCTACATCAATTTCGATCACCTGAACAATACTGCCCTCCGTACTAAAACAGTTGCACAGCTTATGCCGATTGATAATCAGCAGCTGCCCTTCCTGAACGATTTCCATTTCAGTTCCGATCTTAGCGGTCATCGTTCCTTTTAAAACGAAGAGAAGCGTAAGATAGATATCCGATACAAAAAGCGCCGTGCTTTTCATTCTCCACACTTTTGTTTTTACCCATTGTTCCATGCTCTTTTCCTCTAGCTTTATTATACCGATTTTTGTTTATTTAATTAAACATTATTTTAGTGAAATGGTTTATTTTTTATAGACTGACCTGAGCCTGATTTCTGATCCCTTCGCGCTTATAAAATCCGGAATCATGGAAATTCCGATATTTCATCATTTTCAAAAAAATATAAAAAAAGGAGCAGTGAGGCAGAAGGGGCGTTTGGAGACATCAAGAAAAACTTCGGGTATAGTCTGCTTCGCAGGCGGGGAGAAAGCGGAGTGCGAGTAGAGTTGGGGCTGGTGATCCTGGGGTACAATTTGAGGCATTATCATCGACAAAGAACAAAGTTGATGAAGTAAGGAACAAGTTATCCACAAAAGACAGGAAAGGAAAGAAAAAGCAGACTGAGAAACAGCCTTGAAAGGGTCAAGGTGTTTTCAGAATGCTTTCTTTTCCATTCGTTTTATCTAAAATTGTGGAAAACTTAGAGAAATGGCTGTGAGCTTATGGTTTTTTCTTATTTTCCTGATTTGTCACAGCCCCTTTACTCTCGAATCCGATCAGCTTTAAATCTGATCTTCACCCGCGATCACATTGACCGCTTTCAAGGCAAAGGTCAGTGTCCGTCCGCAAGCCAGGCCCGGGAATAATTCCGGATAGTTGTTCGCAAAGAAGCTGCCGGAAACGTTGCCGATTGCATACAGCCCCGGAATGACGTTCTTTTCTTTATCCAGAACCTGCATCTTATTGTTGATCTTCAGACCGTCGCCGGTGCACAACAGACTGGCGCCCAGCCATACGCCGTAGAATGGCGCCTTGCGCAGCTGTGAAAGGTAATGACTTGACTTAAAGAATTCATCGTCTTCTCCCTGATCATAGATTGCGTTGTAGCGATCGCACTGGGCTAAGAACTGAACCTTGGCCTCGCCTTCAAAACCCAGCTTATCCGCCAGCTCATCCAGCGTATCCGCTTTCATGATAATGCCTTCCTCGACATACTTCTCCATCTGTTCCGCCATCCGCTCCGGCATCACGCGAGTCAGCGAGGAACAGCCCAGTGTATGGAACTTCTGCCAGTCTGCCTGGAAATCCCCATCATAGACCTGGCAATATACACCGCCTTTCTGGTTCGCCGCTGCGAAAACGATATCGTTATATGGGCAGCCTTCGTTGGCAAAACGGACGCCGTCGCGATTGACCTTCATAAACGGCTGCGTGCCCGGATTCCATTGATAGATCGTGCCCGGGAACTGCTTGGATCCGTTGGAGGCTTCAACATATCCGGCGTTTACGCCCGGCGCTACTGCGCCGCGGTCAAATAACATCGGAGCGGATTCCTTGTCCATATCCGCGCCAGCCCACAAGCCTGCTTTGATCCCATCGCCGTGATTCATCGCGAAATAGCTGCTTGCGGTTGTGCAGGATACTGCCAGCGGAGACAAGGCCTCCATCATATCCGGATTGCCTTCATACCCGCCGGTCGCCAGGATTACGCCTTTGCTTGCGGTGATCTTAATGTATTCGCCGCTGCCGTTCTGAACGATCGCCCCGGTCACCGCGCCGTTTTCCTTGATCAATTCGATCAACGCATGTTCAAAATCAACATGATAGCCCTTTTTCTCAATGTAATCCACAAACAACTTGTTCCGCGGCGTATCCGCCCACTCGCTGTCTGGGCGTGGATTGTAATTATGCTGGGTCGGTGCGTGGTAATAATCGGTGCCTTCCTCCGCTTCGCCGGTATCGGCTTCAAAGTAGCAGTCATAGCCATAGGAATCCATGATGGCCTTAACATAATCGTGCATCGCCGCAGATTCATTCAGCCAGACCCGAACGACGCTCTGATCCAGTTTTCCGGAAGCATACCGCGACAGCTCCGTCATCGCACGCTGCCGGTCAATTGGTTTGCCCGCGGCTAACGCGTCTGCGGAATCCGCCGCCGCATACCAGTTGCGGGTATCGCAGACAAAGCTGTTCTGTTCGACAACCCGGAAGTCCAGTCCCAGATCCGCCGCTTTGACCGCTGCCATCATGCCGCCGTTGCCCGCGCCGACGATCAGCACTTCGGTCTGCCACGTTTCTTTAATGTCGCCGTCCTGAATCTGCGGCTGCTGACCCAGCCAGTTTTCGGATGTGGCTTCCGGCTTGGCCGTCGGCGTCGCTGCCGGCTGTTTCTCTGCCGATTCCCCACACGCGCTCAACAAACCCAGCGCTGCCAGCGATACGGCGCCCGCCGCGCTGCCCTTCAGGAATTCCCGTCTTGAAATCCCGTTTTTCTTCATCTTTCTTTCCTCCTGTTTGTGTAAATCCACACATTCACATTATAAAAGAAAGTCATGCTTTTTCTGATAGGAGTATCGAATAGGCTTATGATGATTTCAAATAACGCAGCAGCTGTTTCAATACCGGATTGGTCGCGTCTTTGCGGTAAACTAATCCCAGATGTACGGTTTCCGGTGTCTGTGAGCGGATCGGCACCGCTTTGATCAGCGGACTGTCTGCCAGGATACCGCCTTCCGGCGCCAGAATGACACCCTGATTCAGTTCCAACAGCCGCCGGGAAGCAGGTACATCCTTAACCGGTGTCAAGATGATGGAAGCCCGCAGCGAGGGACTGAATTTTTCCAGATAAGCGCTGTACCGCCAGCTCTGCCGCCCGCGCGCAAACACGATCTGCGGCCAGGCGGCCAGTTCGTCATACGTCACGCTGGATTGTGAAGCCAACGGATGGCGGAGATTAAGATAAGCCTTCAATTCTCCGCAAAACAGCTCGCGATAGACCAGCGATGGGGAATCGACGTCCTTGCGCCAGTTCATGCAGCAGTCGATTTCACCGCTTTCAACCTGGCTTAGTCCGCGCGTAAAATCGACTGGAATCATATCCAGCCGCACCTGCGGCATTGCCTGCGTCAATTTTTCCAACGCCCTCATGAGCGGCGCTTCCGCAAATCCGATTACGCCGACTTTCAATGTCAGCGTCGCCTGATGGGCCTTCCGCGCTTCCTCCACGGCTGCCTGATATTGATGGAGCAATTGCCGGGCCTGAGGATAGAAAACAGCTCCGGCCGGCGTCAAAGCGACCTGATTTCGATCCCGTTCAAACAATTCAAATCCCAGCTCCTGTTCCAGCAGATGAATAACCCGGCTGATGGAGGGCTGCGAACAGTGCAGCGCCTGAGCGCTCTTAGAGAAATTCAACGTTTCGGCTACATGCACAAAACATTCCAAACGATCCACTTTCATTTTTGTTTTTCCTTCCTGTTGTTTCATCATCCCTTGTTATATTGATAAGCTAAATATGAGTGATGCCACGTATGTCCGCTTAATCATCCTCACTTTAAATAATCCTGACAAATTCTGTTTTCCCTGACAGCCGGAATGATTAAAAAGTCTTGAGCTTGATCATCGCGCCACATTACAACACTATTTGCTTAAACCCTTTTGAATCAACCTTGTTCTTCTTCACTCTGCCCTTGCTTAACAATTCCATTGTCAGGGATTGATGATCTTCTTCCGTAAATTCCACAATCGCGATATAATCCTCCCTACTGTCTTCCTCATAAATGAGATAATTTCTCTTGGCGTAATAGTAGAGACTTGGCCCATCTTTCTGTACATAGACAGGCATCAAAGTTTTAGTATCCATCAGGAATGAATATCCAATTAAATCCTTATTAGATTGGTTAAAACAATATATACTTCCACAGGCATATTGACGCTCTTCATCAACTCTTTCAATTCCTATTTTATAAATTTTTCCATCATAGGTTCGTTCAATTTTATTCGCTAAATTCGTTAAGATTGTTTGATTCTCCTTGATCGCAAACCGGAATGTACGCTCTTTAAAATATAATTGCGTGATATTTTCAGCTTTTTCCCAATTTGAGATGAAACCGTCTTTTAATTTATAATATTGAATATCCGGCGGATCGATAGTAGGAATATTGGGATTAGGCTGACGCTCTGGAACATAACGAACGGCGATATAATCTTCATTCTCTCCCTCTATAACCTTTACTAAATGGATTTCCTTCTTCGTGGAGAAAATCTCGCTTGCTTTCCCTTTTTCGCAATCAAATAATTCCAGACTGTGTTTTCTGCCAATTAAAATATGATTGGGATAATTGGATAAAGAATGGATTGTAAAACGGTAAGAATCCGCTGCTTCGCCTTGATAAGAAAATTTTATATCCGCGGGATCCTCGGAGAGATCAATAACGTAAACTTTATTTCTATAAGACAATCCCTGACGGAAGACAACAGCGGCATATCGGCCGTTTTCTGTAAAGATAACGGAATCTGGATAACCCATATGATTAAATCTGCCAACGACCTTGAATGTGTCCAGCGAAAATAAAATTAATTCTTGATCTTTTTTAATAAATAATCGATCATGCTTCTCATCTAAACCAAGCAGTTGCTGATCACACTCATCTCCGATTAATAATCCTGCATTTTTTTTCATTTTTTCTCCCTTTTATTTGTGAACTGCTGTGTATTATAATCTCATTTAACCAGATCTATCTAGATTTTTCCACACATAGATTCTATATATCTAATGATTCTATCTGTATTTGAATCCATTTCACTAAGCGAACTGAAAAGAGAGCTGAGTGATCAGCTCTCTCTCCATGAGATTAATGGCCTTTAAACAAAATAGATTCGCAGAATTCCTCGTTCGCATATCTTGTCAACTGAAGATTCCTGAAATCAAGATCCGCTAAGCTTTGATTGATAAGATCACTATCTTCAAGTTGTACAATCGAAACATCATAATATTTCATGGGTTCATAAAAAAATATTAAACCACTTTGTTCATCATAACCAAATGAATATGCACCCCAAACCTCGAATTCTTCGCTATTCATTATGCTGACTACTTTTTGCGTTTTTAAATTGATTAATATTGAATATCTGACGCTATCTATGATAAAACTATCATTTTTATCTTCCGGATCTTCATTTGACGATTGTATGCTTCGTAGCCATCTAGGATCTTTAGATACTAATTCTGTTTCTGATTTGATTCTTTTCATCGCATCCGCTACTAATCTGTTTCTTTTTACCGCAATGGGAATCCTCTCATCTTCATCTAATTCCCGGATGATCTCTGTCCAGAAATAATCGCCGGACAATGAGAATTTTCCTTCCCAGAAATTGATTTTTTCCTTCTCTAATAAGATATTTCTCTGATTTAATTGATCTTCAATTCTAACTCCCCCGGTTGGTGTGCGGCTCTGAACAATTTTACGATTTAACTCGTATCGTTTCCACGCAGTATACCGTTCATCATATTTTTTTATTTCAGGATAATGTTGAATCGCTGTAGAATTTACGCCATAAAAATCATGGTCATCGTTCCCGATATAAGTTATTTCAAGGACGTCTTCCTGTTCCCCTTCATTTAAAAATAAACACTTATAAGTATGATAGCGATTTTTTATATTGAAAAGAACCGTTTTCGTTCGGCAATCATAAACTTCTATACTACTATTTCTTGCCAAAATGACGCCGCTTGGAAATCTTGATAACTTCCAGGTCTTGTTGCCCGCGGAAAAACCGATATACTCATATATAAATTTTTCACTCAGTTGATTCATATCAATCACATATACTTTTGCTAGTTGACTATTATTCGTTTTAAAAGCACTACATATCGCATAATCCCAATCTGACGTGAAAGTAAGTGAGTCAACACGGCGCAATTCTTTCGTTTCCACGATCACTTTTTCCAATGATAATGAATAAATAACAAATCGTGTATTACTCTTTAAAAATAAGCAGCGGTATTTTTCGTTATAACCAATTAGATATGTATCATAAACTTTATTACCAAATTCTTTTATTCTAAGCATAATATGTCCTCATTATCAGCAATCCGCCTGTTCTTTGTTTTATCATACCATATAATTTATCCCCAAATTAAAAGATAAGCGGCATTTCATTGATATCCCGCTTATCTCCCTATTTATTATTCAATGGTTAACCTTTATATTACAATATTATTTGCTTAAACCCTTTTGAATCAACCTTGTTCTTCTTCACTCTGCCCTTGCTTAACAATTCCATTGTCAGGGATTGATGATCTTCTTCAGTAAATTCCACAATCTCAATATCATATTCTTTACTGATTTCCATATAAATTAAATAATTCTTCTTTGTATAATAGTAAAGCTTTGGACCATCTTTTTGAGCAAAGACTGGCAGAAAAGTTTTAGCATCCATCAAGAAGGAATATCTTCCTAAGTAATCATCTTCTTGATCAAAGAAATGAACTTCCCCGCTTAAATAACGCCCTTCCATATCAACATAATCAATACCAAATCGGTATAATTGCGCATTATAAACTTTTTCAGATAAAGTTCTTGAATTAGACAATATTGATTGACTTCCATTATAAATAAAATGAATTGTCTTATCGTTATAGTACTTACTGAATTCCACCTCAACATGACTTTGCTCATGAATAGTTCCTTCTTTGATATTGTAATATCGAATATCTGGTTTCTCAAGATAAATTTTGCTTATATCCTCCTGGAATTCAGCTGCATACCGCACCGCTAGACAGCACTTATCTTCAAGCTCTATTATATTAATTAGATGAATTTTCTTATCTGTTTGATATATATAATCAATTTCATCTTTCCTGCAGTCGAATAATTCTAAGCTGTTCTTTCTGCCGATGAGTACGTGATCCGGATAATTCGGAAGTGGAAAAATAGTAGATTTAAAGACATCCGCCGCTTCGCCTTTCCAAGAAAAATTTAAGTGTTTTAGATCTTCCTGCAAATTCACTAAATAGACCTTATTTGAATATGAAAAGCCTTGACGACATACAAGAATTGCATAATCTTTACTTTCACTAAATATAATCGCTTCTGGAACACCTGAAAATTTATATCTTTCCAATACTTCTAATACTTTTAGAGAGAAAAGTATTAGTTCTTTTCCTTTTTGGATAAATAGTAGGTCGTACTTTTCATTTATCCCTAAAAGGTGATTATTACTTCCTACGCTTAGTGACAATTCTGCAATTTTTTTCATTTTCCGCACCCTCTTATTTATGAGCTGCATATTAGATAATTTCATTTAATCAGATTCATAAAGATTTTACTACTAGATTCATACATTTGAGTTATTCTTTTTACAAAATCTCAATTGAAAAGAGAACTGATCGCTCAGTTCTCCCCATGATGTTAGTGGCCTTTAAACAAAATAGATTCGCAGAACTCATCATTTGCAGTAATTGCTGGTTGGAGTTTTCGAAAATCAATTTCATTTAAGCTTTGATTAATATAATCACTATCTTCTAATTTAAATATCGAAACACTGTATTGTTTTAATGCTTCCTCAAAAAAATCAGACCTGTTTTTTCATCATATCCGTAAGCACTAATTCCCCAAACTTCAAAACTGTCATCTACCAAATGGACTACTTCTTGTGTTTTCAAATTAAATAAAGCTGAATACATTTTTCCAGTCAAAAGATCCGTATCATTTTCATTCAGAAAATCCTCTTCTTCGTTTATAAATTTTATCAGCTCCAGCCTTTGAGTTTCTTTACTCATTGGATCTCTCTTTTTTTCATATTCTGCTTTCATTTGTTTAACGATCTCTGTAATTGCCCAATATTTTTTCATTGAGTATGTAATATATTCATCTTCATCTAAATCTCTAACAACAATGGTCCAAAAATAATCACCTGATAATGATAATTGACCTTCCCATAGTGCTAGCTTTTCTTTTTCTAGAATTACATATCTTTTATTTATTTGATCTTTTATCAAGATTCCTCCAGAATGGAATCGAGACTGAACAATCATTCGATTATTATGATACCGTTTCCACGCTGAATATCTTTCTTCAAATTCTTTCATTTCTGGAATGAATTGGATCGTTTCAGAGTTTATTCTATAATATTCTTTGCTGTCTATACCAAGATACGTTACCTCTAAAACATCTTCCTCCTCGCCTTCTTGTAAAAATAACAATTTCTTTAAGAAGAATTTATTTTCTGCACTCATTATTATTTTCTTAGTATTACAATCCACTATTTTTATTTTATTCTTATTTGCAAGGATTATGGCGCTAGGAAAGCGAGAACAATTCCACACTGCATCGCATACTACCCTGTCAATAAATTCATAAGCAAAACCATCTTTTAACTCATTCATTTTGATAAGATAAGCATCTGCTTGCTGACTACTAGCAGTTTTAAAAGTCCGACATACAGCATAATTCCAATCCGCAGTAAAGGTCATGTTTTCAACCCATCGTAGTTCTTTTGTTTCAACGATGATTTTCTCTAAATCCAAGGAGTAGATTACGAATCGTGTATTACAGCTCAAAAATAAATACCGATACTTTTCATTAAATCCAATTAAGTGCGTTGTATAAAGTTTACTGCCAAATTCTTTTATTCTAAGCATAATATGTCCTCATTATCAGCAGTCTGCCTGTTCTTTGTTTTATCATACCACATAATTTATCCCCAAATTAAAAGATAAACGGCATTTCATTGATATCCCGCGGTTCTTACTCGGGTTTGGGCAAAAATAAAAAGGGCAGGCAAGATATAACGCTTTATCTTACCTGCTTCTTTGTATGGAAATTCTATCCCTACCCTAAACCGAGTAAGAACCTATCCCGCTTATCTCCCTATTTATTTTTGTTATTTGATTGTTAACCTTTATATTACAATATTATTTGCTTAAACCCTTTTGAATCAACCCTGTTCTTCTTTACTTTGCCCTTACTTAACAATTCCATTGTCAGGGATTGATGATCTTCTTCAGTAAATTCCACAATCGCGATATAATCCTCCCTACTGTCTTCCTCATAAATGAGATAATTTCTCTTGGCGTAATAGTAGAGACTTGGCCCATCTTTCTGCACATAGACAGGCATCAAAGTTTTAGTATCCATCAGGAATGAATATCTTCTTAGAAAGTTATCATTTTTATCGAAACAATTAACATTACCACTTAGATATCGCCCTTCATAGTCAACGAATCTAATACCCATATTATATAATTTATGATTATATACTTGTTTTAATGAACAGCTTGAATTTAATAATACGGATTGATTCCCATCATTTATAAATCGAATTGTTTTCTCTTTAAAATATTTACTTGTCCTAGGATCAGGTTCTTTCCATTCACAAATTTCTCCCTTTCCTAACTTATAATATTGAATATCAGGCGGATCTATTGTCGGCATATTCGGATCTGGTTGATATTCCGGAACAAAGCGAATCGCTATATAATCTTCCTCTTCTCCTTCTATAACTTTTACCAAATGAATTTCCTTTGAGGTAGGAAGAATCAAACTCGCTTCTCTTTTTTCACAATTAAATAATTCCAGACTGTACTTTCTTCCAATTAAAATATGGTTGGGATAATTAGATAAAGAATGAATTGTAAATAAATAAGAATCCGCAGCCTCTCCTATTAAAGAAAATTCCATCTTTTTTGAGTCTTCTTTCAAATTAATAACGTAAACTTTATTTTGATAAGAATAATCAGCTTCGCAAATAAGTATCATATAATCCTGACTCTGAGTGAAGACAATTTTTTTAGGAAAACCACTTAAATTATATCGGTCTTTGACTTCCATCGCTTTGAGAGAAAATAAAATTAATTCTTTATCTTTTGCGATAAAAAGCAGATTATATTTTTCATTAATTCCTAATAGCTTTCTATAATGTTCATCACTAATATATAAGCCTGTATTTTTCTTCATATTATATATCTCCTGATTTATCCCATGTGTTGTACGACCATCTTTACATATCTTGGGGATTTATTCTTATAGCTTAAATCGTTTTCCCCGCAAATTAAATAAATGTGCGATCATTCAACTTACTCCATTTAGCATTAATGTCCTTTGAATAAGATGGATTCGCAATCCTGATTATTCGTGGAAGTCGCTAATTGGATTTTCTTAAAATCTATTTTATCCAATCTTTGATTGATAACATCGCTATCTTCCATTTTACAAATTGCTACATTGAATCCATATCCACCATCTTCAACAAATAGGAGTTCTGTTCTTTCATCATAATAATACTGATGAGCACCAAAATTGCCAAAATTATCATCAAGCAGATGCACAATTTTATTCTCCCTTAAATCATATAGAACATTGTATCTTTTATCTGTAATCACATCATAAAATGGTGGCATTCCCGGGAGGATTTCGTCTTTTTCTAATTTCCTTATCATTTTTGTCCAGAAATAATCTCCTGACAAAGAAAATTTTCCTTCCCAAAAATCAAGATTTTCTCTTTCTAAAATAATTTTTCGTCGATGAATTTGATCATTGATTTCGATTCCCCCAGAAAGCAGCCTTGACTGTACAAGCCTTCGATCAACCTCATAACGTTTCCAAGCTGTATACCGTTCATTATATTGTTTCATCTCACGGAAATATTTTATAGAAGTGTCATTAATCCCGTAATAATCACGATCCTCTTTACCAATGTAAGTTATTTCAAGGATATCCTCGGTTTCTCCTTCATTTACGAATAAAGCTTTATATAGATGGAAACGATTCTCGATTTCTAAAATGATTTGCTTTGTTTTGCAATCGATAATTTCTATGCTTTTATTTCTGGCCAAAAGAATTGCGCTCGGAAACCGTGATAATTTCCAAACGGTATCACAAGCGGCTTTGCCTATATATTCATAAGTTAAATCTATTTTTATATTTTCCATATCAATAATGTAAACATCAGCCAATTGATTTTTATTTGTTTTAAAAGAACGACATACAGCATAATTCCAATCGGCAGTAAAGGTCATGTTTTCAACCCATTGCAGTTCTTTTGTTTCAACGATGATTTTCTCTAAATCCAAGGAGTAGATTACGAATCGTGTATTACAGCTCAAAAATAAATACCGATACTTTTCATTAAATCCAATTAAGTGCGTTGTATAAAGTTTACTGCCAAATTCTTTTATTCTAAGCATAGTATCTCCTCATTATCTATAAATCATTTTTCTAAAACCTAAAAGATTTTATATTATCTAAAATTCTTAATGATAAAGTCAGTCTGCAGATTAATCGGATTACTCCATTTGAATAAGAGAAAACCTAACGCAATTCAAGAACTGTAGAATCCTGATCCTGTACGAATTATGGATCATATCTTTCATTTAATCCTAGAAGTTAATAAAATCTAATTTTCTACCAACAAGAAAGAAGTTCTTTACTTTTAAGCTAATATTTGTGATTAAGTATCATCGTCAGTTTTTTTCAAGAGTTTTGATCAAATCAAGTAATCCTTACAACCCGTGTCATCAACTCTTATTTTAGGCAGTTTTTTTGTTGAAATTTTTGAAAATTCGATATTTAGCTTATCCGATTCTTCTACTTTATAAATCGCCAGACGGCTGAAATATTTAGAGCGGTCCAATTGATAATCGTTCGTGGTCATATAACTTAAATGTTCGTCATAGTTAAATTCATTAAAACTGACCGAATCAACTCCAAGTTGATTCACATTAGTGGAATCTGTTCTCAACAGCAAGCCGCACATTGTCCCGAATTGATTTCTTTTATCAGCTATATTTTTAGTTATCCATAAGTACTTTTCAGATAAAGATAATTTAAAATTCCAGATAATCCCGCCTTCTGAATAAAATTCCACTTTCTTTTTTTCTTGGATATTCTCAATAATAAATTCTGGTTTTTTCTTATCCCTCGGTTCCAAATAATGAATGATTCTCAGGTTGCCCGTCCTTGAATAATGAGTCGTGTATTCCAGTTTCTCTATATTAGCGCACTGAAATGAATTATCTTTTAACATATAACTCCTGGATATGACATTGTATCCACTAACATATTGAACATATATGAGATCGTAATTAACATCTTCAGATAGTTTAACAACTATATTTGACGGAAATTTCTCAGGTACTTCTGATTTAATTTTTCTTTCTTCACAATCATAAAGAACTATTTTGTCTTTCATTGCCAAAAGAACAGAGTTTTCAAATTTATACAAACTGAGGGCAAAGCTTTGATTTCCAATCACTTGTCCTACAAACTCATAGTTTATCTCTTTTTCTATTTCAACCAAATTTAACTGATAGCAATCATAAAAATCTCCTTCTTTGGCGACGCTAAGGACAATATAGTCCTCACTTTTCGTTAATACCATTTCTTCAACATGCCCAAAGTTTTTTAATGTATGAATAATCGTTAGTTGCTCAAGGGAAAAAACAATGAGATCATTCCCAGACGCAAGAAAGAGTAAATGATATTTTTCAGTAAAGCATTGTAAGTAAACAGAATATTTCCGGCTATTGAAAGTACATATTTTTTTCATTACGCTTACCTCGATCTCTGGTCCAGAGATAACATTTATCATAAACTTTATTGCCAAATTCTTTTATTCTAAGCATAAGAAGTCCTCATTATTAATAACCCGCCTGTTCTTTGTTTTATCATACCATATAATTTATCCGCAAATTAAAAGATAAGCAGCATTTCATTGATATTCCGCTTATCTCCCTGTTTTTTTGTAATTATGCTCGCTCGTTAACGTTTTAATAAAAAATACAGCGGGCTATTCCAGCTCAACTGTATTCTTTCTCCACTATTTTATTGTACCAGCTGCCGCAGAGCCTCGCCGACCCCATCCTCGTCGTTGGTCAGCGTGATGTAATCCGCGCGTGCTTTTACCGGTTCGACGGCATTGCCCATCGCCACGCGCAGGCCGCAGCCTTCAAACATCGGCAGGTCGTTGACGCTGTCGCCGATGCCCAGGATCTGCGCCGGGTCGATCCCCAGCTGATCGGCCGCCTTGCGGATCGCGATGCCTTTGTCCGCCTTGGCGCTGATCACTTCGATATCGCCGTACGGATAAATGAAGATCCGGATGCCGGGAAGCGGCCGCAGCTGCCGCGCGATCACTTCCGTCCGGCCCCGCGCCCGGATCAACAGTTTATAAACCGGATCCGGATTCTGCCGCGCAATGGCGGGCAGATCCTGATTGGAATGCACCACAATCCGATGCTGCGGCGGCTGATCGGCGGTATAGGCCACATAATCGCCGGATAGCGGGACGTCGTGACTGCACCAGATCGTGTTCAGCTGTTTCATAAACGCCGGACAATCTTCACGTTTCAGCAGGGTCAGCACCTCGTTAAGCGCCGCCCGGGGAATCGGTTCCCCCTGAGCCTGACCATGAAAGGACCGGTAAGCACCGACAAAGCCGATCACCGATAACCGCGGATCGATCATCTGCGCCGTCTTGTAGGCGAACTGATAAGCCCGACCGGACACCACGGCCACTTCCACGCCCTGATCCAGACAACGCCGGATCTGCTGGCGGCTCAGCGAGCCGACTTCCTTTTTTCCATTGAATAACGTTCCATCCAGATCCAGACAGATCATTCGGATCGGACGGGGACTGACAGACTGCTCCCTTAAATCGACCGGGTTGCGGTTTTCAGCCATTGCGCTTCCTCCTCATTAAGATACGGCGTTAAAGCCTCGCGAACACGCAGATGATAGCGATTCAGTGCCTCGCGGGCAGCCGGCGTCAGAACCTGCGGGTCAACCGCGTCCAGATCGATCGGTGCCAAGGTCGTCGTTTCAAATTCCATAAACTGACCGTAGAAGTTCTTTTCGCCGCGGCGGACGATCAGCTCGTTTTCAATCCGGATGCCAAATTTTCCTTCGATGTAAACACCCGGTTCATCGGTGACCACCATTCCCGCTTCCAGCCGTTCCATTTCGCTCAGCGCCGCCGTCTTCTTCCAGCGGATTCCGTGCGGACCTTCATGCACGTTCAACAGATATCCGACGCCATGACCGGTGCCGCACTGATAATCCAGATTCAGCTGCCACACGGGTCCGCGGGCGAGGATGTCCAGATTGATTCCGCTGCAGCCATACAGAAACCGCGCTTCCGACAGGTTCAGCATCCCCTGCAGCACCGTTGTATAGACCTTTTTGATTTCCGGCGAACACGGCCCCAGCGCAAACGTCCGGGTGATATCCGTCGTGCCTTCCCAATACTGACCGCCCGAGTCGATCAAAAGCAAACCCTCCGCCGCAACCGGCACCTCGTGCTGCGGATCAGCGCTGTAATGCATCATCGCCGCGTTGGCCTTATAAGCGCAGATCGTGCCGAAGCTTTCCTCGATAAAACCTTCCTGCTCAGCGCGCAGCGCATGCAGCTTAGTTTGAATCGAACATTCGCTCATCGCTTCTTTGCCGACACGGGTTTTCAGCCAGTACATCAGCTTCGTCACCGCAACGCCGTCCTTGAGATGCGAACGCCGCAGGTTTTCAATCTCCGTTTCATTCTTGATCGCCTTTCTTAAGACGATCGGATTGGTTTTCTCAATCCGCCGGCAGTGCCGGGGAATCGCGCGGAGGATCGCGTAATTGAGCTTCTGCGGATCAGCCCAGACCGTTTGCGCCGGTAGCGCCGCAACGTCTCCAAGGAATGTATCGTAATCCTTGATTTCAATATTCAGATCGAACAACGCCTGCCGGTCGGATTCCGACAGCTTGCGCGGATCCAGATACAGCACGGCCTGCTCCAGGGTCACGCAGCCATACGCCAAAACAACCGGATTGTACAGCACATCGTCGCCGCGCAGATTGAACAGCCACGCCAGATCATCGAGCGTCGAGATCAACAGCGCCTCAGCGCCTTCCTTGCGCATGACCGCACGGATTTCATCCAGCTTCTGCGCCGTCGTCCGGCCGCTGTAACGTTCTTCTAACAAGACCGCCTTCGCTTCTGATAAGCCCGGCCGGTCCTTCCAGATCAAATCCACAAGATCCTCCGTGCTTAAAATCTGTGCCTGCTTCCTTGCCAGCATTGCTTCCAGCTGGCTGCCCAGCGCCCCGCTGACCATCCGTCCGTCGAAGGCCAGACAGCCGCCCTGCGGCATTTCCTGCTCGATGAACTGCGGGAAGTCGATCACGCCTTCCTGCCCCATCTTATATAAAGTAATCCCCGAACCGGCCAGCTGCCGTTCCGCCTGAATAAAGTAACGGCCGTCAGTCCACAATCCCGCCTGATCGCGCGTGACGACCAATGTCCCCGCCGAACCGGTAAAGCCCGACATCCACGCCCGGGCCTTGAAATAATCGCCGATGTATTCGCTGCCGTGAAAATCAGACGACGGAATCAGCACGATATCCACATGTTTCTGTTCCATCACCTGCCGCAGCTGTATTAATGTTTCTCTCATATCCACCCTCCTAGACGTCCCTTATTGTAGCTCAAATAGCGGAAAAATACAGCCTTCTTCCAACAACTTCACCGCTTTTGCGGTAACTTTGAGCCTTTCATCCTTTCTGTTCGAGGATCCTCCTTGAAAATCCTATTCCTATCCAAACGCTGCATCTGCCTCGTTTTCCATGCCTGCGGTATTCCTGCTTTGACTTCCGCAGACTTTCAGGAAGCGCAGCTTTTCATGATCTTCCAGCAAGCCGGCATTTTCTCGCTTTGTGAATTATGGTATAGTGATGATAACAATTTCGGAGGTTTTCATGAAAAAAATCATACTTGGATTGGTTATCAGCGGCCTGATCTTAGGCGGCTGTTCATCGAAAATGGATCAGTTTGTCGAACCGCAGGGTACGCCGCGGCCGAGCATTGAACCGCTGCCGACCGACGCTTCGTTTGCGGGCGAGGAATGGTACGATCAGATGGAGGTCTGGCAGCTTCACCGGGAACCGGCCCGGGCTGCCCTGACGCCTTATCCTTCATCCCAGCAGGCGCTTCTGGCAGAGACCAGCGCTCTGGATGAAATCAATGCCGCCTCGTCCTCGCGGATTCAGTCGCTCAATGGCCGCTGGGCGTTTTACTATGCCGCCAAACCGACGGACCGTTTGAAGAACCTGGCGGGCTATGACGCGCAGTGGTATTGGGAAGATTGGGACACGGCGGATTGGGATCAGATTGACGTGCCGTCCAATATTCAGACTCAGTGGAAGGAAGACGGCAGCTTCCGCTATGAGCCTCCGATCTACATCAATCAGATTTATCCGTGGCTGAACTATGAAGCGATTCAATACGGCGCGCAGGGCCAGCCCGTCGCCGCGACCGCCGTCAACAGCGTCGGTCACTACAAGCGCGAGTTTACGCTGGATGAAGGGCTGCAGAACAAGCATGTCTTCCTGCGCTTTGAAGGTGTGGAGTCGGCGTTTTATGTTTATATCAATGGTCAGCCGATCGGCTACAGCGAAGACAGCTACACACCCGCGGAGTTCAATATCACGCCTTACTTAAAGGAAGGCGTCAATACGATCGCAGTCGAGGTCTACCGCTGGTCGGACGGCAGCTACTTTGAAAATCAGGATTTTATCCGGCTGTCCGGAATTTTCCGCGATGTAACCTTGATCGGGCGGGAAGCGGTGGAAATCCGCGATCTGTTTGTACAGAGCGATCTCGCTGAGGACTACGCCCAGGCGCAGGTTCAGGTTGACGTCGATCTGCGTAATCTTTCGCAGCAGCCGCAGGCAGGCTGGACGCTGGAAATGGAGCTGGTCGATCAGGGCCACGCCGTGTTCAATCAGCCCCTGAACCTCGAAAGTCCGGAATTACCCGTACTGGAAACAACTGAAAATCAGACGGGAACTACGCTGAGCGCTCATTTCACGATTGATCAGCCGAAGCTGTGGACACCCGATCAGCCGCATCTTTACTCGCTTGTCCTCACGCTGAAAAACGCAGCGGGCGAGGTTATGGAAAGCGTTTGCCAGCGGATCGGGCTGCGCGAAATCGAAGTTCAGACCGTCGACGGCGTCCAGCAGATGCTTCTCAACGGGAAACCCTTGATGCTCAAAGGCGTCAACCGCCATGAAACCGATCCGGTCAAGGGCCGGGCCTTGGGCGCGCAGGAAATCATCACCGATCTGAAGCTGATGAAGGCCTACAACATCAACGCCTTCCGCACCTCGCATTATCCGAATCATCCGCTGACCTATGACGTTGCGGATGAGCTGGGGCTGATCGTCGTGGACGAGGCCAACATTGAATCGCATATCGGAGAGAAGGATCTGGGCGTTCCCGGCAACAATCCGCTTTACAACGGTTTGATTATGGACCGGACCGTCAGCATGGTCGAACGGGATAAAAACCACGCCAGCGTGCTGTTCTGGTCGCTGGGCAACGAAGCGACGTATAGCGAATATGAAATGAATGAAAATTATCCGTTCTACAACACTTCGATGTGGATCCTTCAGCGGGATCCGAGGCGGCTGCGCGTGTACGAGCGCGACAACCGGATCGGCGATACCCGCGAAACGTCGATGGTCGACGTGGCCAGCAGTCAGTATTGGACGCTGGATCAGCTCAAGGATTACGCTAAGAAAAACAAACACGCGTTTTTCCAGTCTGAATATATTCACGCGATGGGCAACGGCGTCGCGAATTTAGCAGAGTATTTCGCGCTGTTTAAAACCTATCCGCAGCTGCAGGGGGGCTTCATCTGGGATTTCATCGACCAGACGATTCTGACCGGCGACTCAGCCACAGGCCAATTCTATTACGGCTACGGCAGCGACTGGGGGACGCCGCTCAACGACGGTGATTTCTGCGGCAATGGCTTAGTCAATGCCGACCGCACTCCGAGCGCAGAGCTGGAGGAAGTGAAGAAGGTCCAGCAGGACGTCAGCTTTACCTATGATTCCCAAAAGCGCCGGTTAACGATGACCAACGAATTTCTGGCGACCGATCTGAATGCTTTTGCGGTCGAGCTGAACTTCTACCAGAACGGCACGCTGTTCCATACGGCAGCCTTAAGCGAAGCAGAAAAAGCACTGCCGCCCGGGGCGGCCAAAACGATCGACGTCGCGCTGCCGGATTCTGATTCCGACGCAGAAGTGATTCTGGAGATCGACGTGAAATACAGCCAGGATCAAAGCTGGGCCAATGCTTATGGTGGAAAACAGGGCGATATCCTGGCGTTTGAACAGTTTGTTCTGCAGGAAGGCAAGCCTGCGGCATCCGTGTCCCCGGATCTTTCGCTGACCGTGAGCGAGCAGGAGGACAAATGGACGATTCAGGGCCGGACTGAACAAAATCAGGACTTTGAAATGATTCTGAATCCCGCAAAAATGGAAATTGAAGCTTACCGGCTCGGCGATCAGACCTTTCTGACCGGCGGTCCGCAGCCGTCGTTCTACCGTGCCGAAACCTCCGGCGATCCGCAGTTCTCCGAAGCAGTCCGGCAGGCTGGCAAAGCGGTTGAATACAAGTCGCCTTCGATTCAGCGCAAAGAAGAAAACGGCCAAGTAAAACAGCTGTCGATCAAGGCTTCCGGGACGATCAACGAATTCAACACCGGTCTGGAAACGGAGATTACCATTCAAGGCAACGGTCAGGTCGCGGTGACGATGTCGATGAAAGTGCCGTCGAAAGAGAAGGTCGGTCCGCTCGCCCGGGCAGGACTGACGCTCAGTCTGGACGCTTCGTTAACCGAGATCCGCTACAATGGCCGCGGACCCCAAGAGAATTATATCGACCGCCATACCGGTTCCCGGTTGGGACAATGGAAGGCAAAGATTGATGATTTCTATAACGATCAGCTGCTGAAACCGCAGGACAGCGGCAACCGGACAGAGGTCCGCAGTCTGACGCTCAACGGTGAAACGAACGCGCTGACCCTGACGTTTGACGAACCCGTCGGCATGAACATCATGACCTGGGATGAACTTTCACTCGCCTCCGCCGCGCATCTGAAGGACGCGCAAAAGTTGGATCAACCGCTGCTGCACCTGGATGCCGCCCAGCGCGGATTGGGCAACGGCAGCTGGGGCGCAGAACCGTTAAAAGAATATCAGATTAAGCAGAATCAATCCTATACGGTTTCGTTTCAAATCA
>QFCE01000115.1_pt1 | contig 88982 bp, 70 predicted proteins | sample 5346091 | NCBI WGS metagenome assembly QFCE01 (sample SAMN09062252, study PRJNA434731) | Human gut metagenome, whole genome shotgun sequencing project. | isolation source: stool timepoint A chromium assembly | host: Homo sapiens | collected 2015
CATCGAACTTTTGAATGGAAATAGCTTGTACAAAGACTGGCATAGGAAATAGACGGTTTAGGCTTAGAAGATATAAAAACCTTCTTCGCCGAAATCGTCATCATCCAGATCATCAAATTCGTGTAAGAAATAATCCATATCCAAAAGATCATCATCGCTCATGTCGCGGACTTCGTTAGAAGTCATGCCCTCTGGAGGATTTTTGATATATTGTTGCCGAAGTTCCTTTGCAAGTTCTGGCTCAGTGATTCGTTTGATAGTAATCGCCTCCATTTCTGTATCAGATACGTTGATTGTATCATGTAACAGGAGACTGTGGAAGAAAAGAAAGAGAAGCAGGCGAACGACATCGATGCTTTCGCATAACCTTTTCATATAATTCATGCAAAGGAACAGGTTTGTGATTGAAATATAACTCAAGGAAAAGCATGGTTGTACCACAAGAAGGGCATCTTAATGGATCATATCCAAAGGAGAGAAGGATAGATTCACGCCAACGATTAAAGGAAAGAAGTATTTTATGCTTTTCTCTAGAGATAGCCCTGTAAAGAGATTTGTCAGATTTACGATGTCTGGCATAAATTCCATAATAACGGATCATTTTAAAATGTTTTTCTGGGATGTGCTGCGTAAGCCGTGCCATGAAATCCAGAACAGGGATGGTCTCGCTGACCAGTTTTCCATCTTCATGGCGATTGTAATGAAAAGTAACAAATTCCCCATCGTAAGAATCAATGCGGGATGTTGCAATGACGGGTCTGCCAAGATAGCGACCGATGTATTTGATTACTTGAGAAGGTTTACATTTATTGGGCATAGCTCGAACGTAAAAACCATTTTTATGATCATGGTAGATAGAAGATTTTAGTTTTTTGAAAGAGTCGCCAATTTTTAAATGTAACTCGTTCAACAGAGCGGTTTGGAAAGAATCACGTAAAAATCTATAGTTGAAATGTTTTTTGTGACGCCAATAAAGCGAATTTCCAACGCCGCCTTCTGAAATAAGACAATGGATATGTGGATTCCATTTTAAATCTCTGCCAAAAGTATGAAGTACACAGATAAAGCCGGGAGTAAAGAGCTCTGATTTGTTATCTTTATGGAACATACGAGTGACAACACTATTAACAGCAGAGAAAAGACAGCCCAAAAGAGAGCGGTCATTTAAAAACAGAGGACGTAGTTCTCTGGCAATGGTAAAGACACAGTGTCGATGCTGGACGTTGATAATCTTAAAGGACATAGAGGTAGTTCTATCAATGGAATACATGTTACCGCAGGTAGGACAAAAGCGAGAATGACAACGGAAAGGAACATATTTGAAATTTCCGCAGGAAGGGCAGGCATACATGGCACCACCAAAAGAAGAATCCCCACAATTAATCATTTTTTCTACATTTTCGATGACGGAGTCACGAGGATGTTGAATATAAATCATTTCCTCAAAATGGTCTTTAAAAATCTTTTGTAAAATATTCATAAGATTATTATGAGGGAAAATAAGAAAAAAAGAAACCCCTAATCCCTCAAGATTGAGGGGTAGGGGAGTTGAAGTATCGAAGACACTTTTTTATAAACGGTAATCAAAAGACATGATTACCATTTATTTGTTTTATATTGTTTTTTCTTTTCGCTTGGATTGACCCCGGTTACTTTTTTAAAGATGCGGTTGAAATGAGTCAGGTTGGAGAATCCGACTTCCCGGCTGATACGGGTAATATTATAGTCGGTCTCCAGCATGAGTCTTTGCGCATGTAGAATCCGGGTTGTATTCAAATACTGTATGATGGTTTTTCCCGTTGCATTTTTAAATTCATGACACAGATGATAGGGACTGATATAGAGCATCTCGGCTAACTGATTGACAGAGATATCGTCCATGTAATGGGTATGGATATAGTCAACAGCTTGCGCAGAACGTGTCTTAGGTATACTTTTTGCTGCATTAAATTCCAGACGCAGTATGCTTAGCAGAAGTCTGTTTAATTGATTAGATATAAATGCATCGTGGTATTTGCCGGGGGAATCCAACTCGCGGGTCAGGTCCTGAAGCAGAGGCTGAATAGAACTTGCTTTAAGACTTTGTGTTGTAAAAATCGTAACTTTTTCTAAAAGTTTCTGCCGTACATCCTCATCTGTGATCAGATCCGGTGTAAAATAGAGGACAATTCTTTTAAAAGGCATATCTTTCTCACCATAGGAATAGTGCATGATATGCGGGGGAAACAGAACAAAATCGTTGGCTGTAAAATGGTAAGTTTCCCCTTCGATCATATGCAGTCGTTCTCCGTCCAGAAGATAGTACAATTCAAAAAAATCGTGAAAATGCGATTGGATCATATTGTCATTGACTCCTTCCGCATAGGCATAGGCGATCTTCTTTCCCTGTGAAATAATAATTGCAGCAGTGTCTAGCATTGTATTCAAATCTCCTTTTTGCACAAAATAGATGATTGCATTTTGTGTATATTTACCAAAAAATAAAATTAGCGATTTCTTTTAAGAGAAGATTAGCATAAAAAAATCTGAATGACAAGATTGAAAATCGCAAAAAAAGTAAAATATTTGATGGAATAGGACAAAAATTGTCTACTTTTTCTCACTCTGTTTTTTTATAATATTTTTAGAAATCGGAACGGAGATGGACATCTGTTCCACAAAAAAACAAGAGAAGGAGAACGAGCATGAAAGTATGTTTACAGGCAGAGGCCGTAAAGCAGACGGAAAATTATTTTTCTGTGCTGACAGACGGCACAGAAATCCGCATTTGGTTTCTGACAGATTCGATCATCAGGATCCGGGCGGGATTTGACGGTGATTTTGCGGAGGAATCTTATAGTCTGGTGACAACTGCATGGGAAGACCGGATGGATGAGTTTATGAAGAATTATCGGAAACGTATCCGGACGGCAAAAGCAGAATTGACTGACGGGGCGGAAAAAGCAGTGATCCAAGGTGAAGTTCTGCGTGTGGAAGTGGAAAAAGAACCGTTCCGTATTTGTGTTTATGATGCTGAGGGCACACAGATTCATGCAGACATTGTGGATCTGGCTTATATGGAGGACAGCAACCATCGTCGGATCCATACGAGTGAGATCACGGCGGACGATTGTTTTTACGGTTTCGGTGAAAAGAGCGGAGAGTTCAATAAGGCGCAGAAATTTATGAATATGAGCCCGAAAGACGCCATGGGATATAATCCGAAAGAAACCGATTCTCTGTATAAACATATTCCGTTTTATATTAAGCTGAACAAGAAGACAAAAAAGGCTGTCGGATATTTTTATCACAATACATATGAATGCGATTTTAATATGGGACGTGAGAAAAGCAACTATTGGAAGCCTCACAGCACTTATCGTGTAGACGGCGGCGACATTGACCTCTTTTTGATCGCGGGACCGAAGATGCGCGACGTTGTAGAGCGTTATACGGATCTGACCGGAAAATCTGCGATGCTTCCACGTTATGCGCTGGGGTATCTTGGTTCCTCGATGTATTATCCGGAGCTGGAGCAGGATTGTGATGATGCGATTTTGGAATTTATCGATACAACAAAGGAAGAGGGGATCCCGGTAGACGGATTCCAGCTTTCCTCGGGATATTGTGCGATCGAAACAGAAGAGGGCATCAAACGCTGTGTATTTACATGGAATAAGAAACGTTTTAAGGATCCGAAAGATTTCTTTCAGCAAATGACAGAACGGGGAATCTGTGTTTCCCCGAATGTGAAACCGGGGATCCTGCTGCTTCATCCGAAGAAAGAAGAGATGCAGGAGAAAGGAATGTTTGTTAAGGCGAGTGACAGTGACGAGCCGGGGATCGGAACATGGTGGGGCGGAAAAGGTGTTTTTGTAGATTATACCAGTCAGCAGACGCGTGACAACTGGAAAGCGATGCTGAAAGAAAATGTACTGGAATACGGGACAAGCTCCATATGGAACGACAACTGCGAATACGACAGTATGATCGACAAAGACTGCCGCTGCGATTTTGAGGGCAAAGGCGCGACGATCGGTCAGTTGAAATCCGTGATGTCCAACATCATGTGTCATATCACAGACGAGGCTGTACATGAGACCTTTGAAAATCGCAGACCGTATATCGTGTGCCGCTCCGGTCATTGCGGTATTCAGAAATATGCACAGACATGGGCGGGAGATAACTTAACATGCTGGGAAGCATTGAAGTACAATATTGCAACGATCCTCGGGATGGGGCTTTCCGGAGTAGCCAATCAGGGATGTGACATCGGCGGATTTTACGGTCCGGCTCCGGAGGCAGAGCTGCTTGTAAGATGGATCCAGAACGGGATTTTCCAGCCGAGATTTTCCATTCATTCTACGAATACGGACAATACGGTAACAGAGCCGTGGATGTACAGTGATTGTAAAGAGTACATTAAGAAAGCGATCGAGTTCCGTTATCAACTGATCCCGTATCTGTATTCTTTGATGGAACGCGCGCATGAAACCGGACTTCCGATCATGGAACCGCTTTGCAGTGCATTTCAGAACGATGCGAACTGCTATGATGAGGGTGTCGACTTTATGTTTGGTGATGCGCTTTTCGTTGCAAATGTAGTAGAAAAGGGAGCAAAGACACGCCGGGTATACTTGCCGGAGGGAGAAGTATTTTACGATTTCTATACGAGAGAGCGCTATGATGGCGGACAGACGATCGAATTTCCGGTCGATCTGGGAAGTATCCCTCTTTTTGTCAGAAGCGGAGCGATCGTGCCGATGGCATTAAATAAGATGAACAATCTGATGACACAGAAAGCGACCGGACTGAATATTCTCTGCGCTCCGGATAAAGACAGTTCTTTTGTGATCTATGAAGATGACGGAGAGACAATGGATTATGAAAACGGAGGATATTTAAAGACAGCTCTGGACGTCAGAGCGGGAGAACAGACGGTATTTTCTTTCCGGAATGCGGGCGATTATAAGACAACGGTTGAAGACATTTATCTGGATGTGATCCACCGGGAAAAGGCTCCGTACTGGGTAAAAGCAGACGGACATGATCTTCCTCATTTCCTGCACAGAAAGAAATTTGAGGCGGCAGAAGAGGGCTGGTATTACAGTCAGAGACTGAAATCTGTGCAGATCAAATATAAAAATCCGAAGAAGAACTATGAAGTGATCGTGTCATTTGAACAGTTTGACATGATCGGAATGTAAAAGAAAGGAATGAGGCGACATGAAAAAAGCAATTTCAATACTGCTTACTATGGGATTGTGCGCAGGGCTTCTGGCTGGCTGCGGAGCGAAAAGCGCGGCAACCAGTGAAGAGGCGACCGCAGAAAATCCGATGGTGCTGACGTTATCCCATGGTTTGAGCGAAACACATACGGTGCATATCGCAATGGAAGAATTTGCCGAGAATGTGGAAGAGCGTACAGATGGCAGGATCAAAGTAGAGATCTTCCCGAACGCACAGCTTGGAAGCGAGACGGAATCTATGGAGCAGCTCACGGCAGGTGTGATCGCTATGACAAAAGTCGCGGCTCCGATCCTGGCGACATACGAGGAGGGGTACAATGCGTTCGGTCTTCCGTACATTTTCGATGATACAGAGGACTTTTACCATGTAATGGATTCGGATGAGATGCACGAATTTTTCCTTTCCACAGAGGATGAGGGATTTGTAACATTGACTTACTATACTTCCGGAGCACGTTCTTTCTATACAAAAGATAAAGCGATCCGCACACCGGAAGATCTGAAAGGTTTGAAGATCCGTGTACAGGATATGGAATCCCAGACCGATATGCTAGACGTAATGGGCGGGACTCCGGTTGCCATGTCTTACGGCGATGTGTATACCTCGCTCCAGACGGGTATCATCGATGGAACAGAGAACAATGAGACGGCGCTTACAACCGGTAAACATGGAGAAATCTGTAAAGTATATTCAAAAGATGAACACGCGATGATCCCGGACGTTATGGTCATGAGCGCAAAAGTATGGAAGACGATCAGTCCGGAAGACCAGCAGATCATCCTCGAGGCGGCACAGGAATCGACAGACAGCCACAAAGTATTGTGGGAAGAGGCGATCAACGACGCGGTAGAGGAAGCCAAGAACGAGATGGGTGTCGAATTCGTAGAGGATGTGGACAAGGATGCATTCCGCGAAGCGACGCAGGGAATGGTAGACGAGTACTGCGACCGTTATCCGGGTGTTGCAGAGGTTCTTGACATCATTGAATCTGCAAGATAGGAGGGAAAACCATGCAGGAAATATTGACGAAAATCAAAAAAGGAATGAATTTTCTGTTGTCCAGAATTGCGGCGGTGCTGTTATCTGCTATGACGCTTCTGGTCTTGTATCAGGTATTTACCCGCTATGTGCTGAACAGTCCGGCGGCGTTTACCGAAGAAATTGTCCGATATCTGCTGATCTGGACCGGTTTTATCGGAGCGGCATATGCATTCAGTACAAGACAGCACATGGCGCTTGTACTGGTGAGAGATAAACTGTCTCCGGGACGTAAAAAAGTGCTGATGACAGTCATTGATGCGCTGATCCTTGTGTTCGCGCTGTTTGTCATCATCATCGGAGGCACAAAACTGGCGTTGAGCGCAGTGAAAGAATATTCTGCACTTCTGGGAATTTCCAGAGGGCTTGTATATAGTATGGCGCCGATTTCAGGAGTGTTTATCGTTCTGGCACAGATCATCAACATTTATGAAGATGTGACCGGAAATGTGATCGAAGAGGAAGAAGGAGGGGAAGCGTAATGGATATTGCTGTAACGACTATACTTTTGTTCGCTGTATTTGGAGTGCTGTTGTTTTTGGGATGCCCGATTTCTGTCAGCATCGTAGTTTCATCTATTGTAACTGCCCTGTCTTCACTGTCATGGGATCAGATCACATTTATCACCATGCAGAAAATGAACGGCGGAGTAGAGAGTTTTTCATTGTTGGCAGTACCGCTTTTCATTCTTGCGGGAAATATCATGAATAACGGCGGTATTGCGCGAAGACTTGTAAATTTTGCAAAATTGTTCTGCGGATGGATCCCGGGATCTCTTGCACAGGCAAACGTACTCGGAAATATGCTGTTCGGAGCGCTTTCCGGTTCTGCGGTAGCGGCATCATCCGCAATGGGCGGATGTATCTATCCGATCCAGAAAGAAGAGGGATATGATCCGGCATTTGCAACAGCGGTAAATATCGCGTCGGCGCCGACCGGACTTCTGATCCCGCCGACAAGTGCATTTATCGTATATTCGACCGTAGCGGGCGGCGTATCCATTTCCGCGTTGTTTATGGCCGGTTATATTCCGGGAATCTTAATGGGATTCGGAACAATGATCGTTGCGTTTATTTATGCAAAGAAACATAAATATCCGACGACCGGATTCGTACCTCTGAAAGAAGCGCTGAAGATCACATTTGAGGCGATCCCGAGCCTGCTTTTGATCGTGATCGTGATCGGCGGTATCGTAGGCGGTATCTTCACTGCGACCGAGGGGGCTGGCGTATGTGTGCTGTACTGCCTGATCCTGTCCATTGTGTATAAGAGTATCAATATGAAATCCTTTATGAAGATCTTGCTGAACAGCGCTGCCACAAGCGGTATCATCCTGTTTTTGATCTCAGCATCGTCTGCAATGTCATGGGTAATGGCATATTCCGGAATCCCGGCAGCGATCAGTAACGGACTGATGGCAATTACGGACAATAAGTATATCCTGCTTCTTCTGATGAACATTATCCTGCTTGTTATCGGTATGTTTATGGATATTACACCGGCAATCCTGATCTTCACGCCGATCTTTCTGCCGATCGCGGAAAGTCTTGGAATGTCGGCGATCCAGTTTGGTGTTATGCTGATCTTCAACATGTGTATGGGAAGTATGACGCCGCCGGTTGGTTCGGTATTGTTCGTATCCTGCGGTATCAGTAAGATCACGATCGAGCAGGTGACAAAGACACTGCTTCCGTATTTTGCGGTATTGCTTGGTATTCTGCTGGCAGTTACTTATATACCGGCATTGTCCATGGGAATTCCGACCTTATTAGGTTTGGTTTGATCCGAATATTGACAATTTGAGCGAAACTTGAAAAAGGAGGTATTGCATTCCGCCGCACAGGGCGTGCGATACGCTCCTTTTTCAAATTCAACAGACCGGGGATTCGGGACGGATATAAAAAGGAGTGACAAATTATGTTATTAAGAAAATATTGTGGAATGGAAAAAACGGAGAATGGTTATCTGATCCAGGGGGATGCGGGAGACATCAAGCTCGTCTTTATGACGGACGATATTATTCGGATCAGGGTGTCCTTTGACCGGAAATTTAAAGAGGCTTCCTACGCGCTTGTTACAACGGCATGGGAAGACGAACTGGATGAATTGTTCAAAGAGGAGCGGACACGGATCAAGGCGAAAAATGTTTCCTGCGAGGAGACAGAGGATGAACTTGTCTTCCGTACAGAAACGTTGAAGCTGGTGATGAAAAAGCAGCCGATCCAGTTCCTGTTATATGATACAGAGGGAAAACTGATTTACAGTGATTTGAAAGAGCGTGCATTTGACAAGGATCAGCTTGGACGGATCACACATTACTCAGAGATCCAGGCAGAGACGGATCATTTTTACGGATTCGGTGAGAAGACCGGGCATTTGGATAAGAAAGGACGCCATCTGAGAATGTCCCCGAAAGATGCCATCGGAGCCGACCCGGAATTCGGTGAACCGCTGTACAAACATGTTCCGTTCTATATCCGTGTCAATGAGACCAATCTGCATGCACTGGGACTGTTTTACAACAATTCTTATGACGCTGTATTTGATATGGGAAATGAGCGCAGCGGTTACTGGGACAGCTATTGTTATTATCAGGCGGACGGCGGAGACATCGATCTGTTTCTGATCAACGGACCGGGGATGGATTCGGTATTGGAGCGTTATACCTATCTGACGGGACGTCAGGCAATGCCGACGAAACAGTCTCTCGGATACACGGCGTCTACCATGTATTATGCGGAACTGGAACAGAACTGCGACGAAGAAATCTACAAAGTGATCCGGAAACATTTTGATGAAAAGATCTATATCGACAATTTCTGGCTTGCAAGCGGTTACTCTTCCGGCGAAGAGGATAATCTGCGTTATGTATTTAACTGGAATAAGAAGAGATTTCCGGATCCGGAGGGATTTTTTGAGAAAATGGAGCATGAGATGGGAATCAATGTGATCCCGAACATGAAACCGGGAATCCTGAAAAATCACCCGTACAGAAATGTATTTGAAGAAAAGGACGCGTTTGTGAAAACACCGGACAAAACAGAAGATTACAGAGGGCGCTGGTGGGGTGGAGAGGGACGGTTTGTAGACTTTACAAAGCCCTCCGGACGCGAGGCATGGAAAGAACTGCTGAAAAAAAATCTGATGGCAAAGGGAATGCGTACGGTATGGAATGATAATTGCGAGTATGATGGTGTAGAAGACAGAAACGCTTACTGTGACCATGAGGGAATGGGCGGTACGATGGCGGAACTGAAAATCATTCAGTCTAATATGATGGCATATACCGGGAAAGAGGCATTGAAAGAAGTATATCCGAAAGCGCGTCCTTATATCATCAACAGGGCAGGATATGCGGGAATCCAACGTTATGCGCAAGTATGGGCAGGGGATAACCTGACAGACTGGAAAACGGTGAAATTCAATATTGCGACACTGATCGGAATGGGATTGTCCGGAATGTCCAATGCAGGCTGTGATATTGGTGGTTTTGCGGGTCCGGCGCCGGAAAGCGAGCTGCTGCTCCGCTGGATCCAGAATGGGATTTTCCAGCCGCGTTTCTGTATCAATTCAGCGAACAATGACAATACAGTTACCCAGCCATGGATGTATGAAGAAAATCTGCCGTATGTGCAGGAGGCATATGCGCAGCGTTATCGGATGACGCCGTATCTGTATTCCGTAATGCGGGAATCGCATGAAAACGGAATGCCGGTGATGCGCCCGCTCTTTTTGGAATTTCCGGAGGATCTGGACTGTTACCGCGATGAGAACCTGACCTTTATGTTCGGTCCGTCCGTTCTGGTTGCAAATGTGGTAGAGAAAGGCGCAGAGATGAGAACGATCTATCTGCCAAAGGGAACGATCTGGTATGATATGAATGATCATTTTAAAGCATATGAGGGTGGACAGACGATCCAGCTTCCGGTAGATTTGAGCTCCATTCCGATGTTTTTAAGAGGTGCGGCAGTCTATATGACGACCGAAGATATCCATCATATCGCAAAAGATACGATGAAGACACTGGATCTGTTTGTAAGCTGCGAACAGGACGTAGAGTTTACATATTATGATGACGACGGATGGTCAAACGAGTATGAGGCAGGCGTCTTTGCCGAAACAAAAATATCCGTCAAAGCAGGTGACAGAAAACGGATTCATTTCCATAAGACAGGATCCTATCAGGAAAGCTGGGAAAATCTGCACCTGAATGTGGTGAGCAAGAAAAAAGGCGCTTATTGGGTGAGCGTGGATGGAGAGAAGATCCCACGGTTCCTCATCAGAGACGCTTTTGACGAGGCAAAAACCGGCTGGTATTATGATATGACGGACCGTATCGTCAAAGTGAAATGTAAAAAGCCGCAAAAAGATGATTTCGAGATCGTGGTAAGCTGCGAGAAATTCGATCTGATCGGAATGGAAAATGAGATATAAAAGGATCTAAGTAGGAGAAAGAAGGGGAGCGCAGAAGAAAACGAAAACTTCTGCGGTTCTCTTTTTCGATGATAAATCTGAGAAAAACAGCGGAGGGAACTGCAACAAGCAGAGAGCGGGGGTTTAGGAACAGAATCGGCTGAACCGGCACAAAATTTGTAGTGCGAGATCGTGCGGCACTCGGGGAAAATTTAAATGAAAAATTTATGAAAAATACTTGCAAAAGACGAAAATCTATGATATAGTTTAAATCGCTGTTGAGGCAGCTATGTGTTTTGGCTCCATGGTCAAGCGGTTAAGACATCGCCCTTTCACGGCGGTAACACGGGTTCGATTCCCGTTGGAGTCATTTTGAAATGTTAATATGCCGATGTGGCTCAATTCATTAAGATTGACCATGTCAATCGCAGGCAGAGCGGTGATTACAAATCAGATGTTCTGCAAAGAAAATGTTAATATGCCGATGTGGCTCAATTGGCAGAGCAGCTGATTTGTAATCAGCAGGTTATCGGTTCGAGTCCGATCATCGGCTTTGTTCCTTTAAGGGACATGATTTGGACCTTTAGCTCAGTTGGTTAGAGCAATCGGCTCATAACCGATCGGTCCTGGGTTCGAGTCCCCGAAGGTCCATTTTTCAAAAAAAGTAGGACGTATCTTTTGATACCGATCACTATATATTATTTATTTGGCCCAGTGGCTCAGTTGGTTAGAGCGCCGCCCTGTCACGGCGGAGGTCGAGAGTTCGAGTCTCTTCTGGGTCGTTTGCATACGGATCATAAAGATTTGTGTGTGACTTGATATGGGGTCTTAGCTCAGCTGGGAGAGCATCTGCCTTACAAGCAGAGGGTCACAGGTTCGAGCCCTGTAGGCCCCATATTTTTCTAAGCCGCAGTGGCGGAATAGGCAGACGCAAAGGACTTAAAATCCTTCGGGAGCAATCCCGTACCGGTTCAAGTCCGGTCTGCGGCATAAAAAGGATCGTTGGGATAGTTTTTCTATGACAGCGGTTCTTTTTTATTTCTTAAGAATAGCGTCGGTGTACAAGGGGCAAAACGGTCGATGAAGAGCAAATCTAAGTCTCTTTGTTGTTACTTTCACTCCGCGTACGTCTCTGTACGCGTCGTTCAAGTGCCTAAAAGAGGCTTAGATTTGTCTCTTCTCGACTCACCGACCTCAACCGCAGATAATTCGGTTATTTTCAAGGCAGACGATTGAAGCGTACTGGACGTACGCTGATTGAGGATAACGCTGAAAATCACCGAAATTACGCGGTTTGAGGCGTGTTTCCCCTTGTACATCGACGCTAGCGCCAGTGTACAAAGGGTAATGAGATCTCGTTGTACATGGATGCTGAAGAATTCGATCTGTGCAACATTTTCTTTTCTTTCCATATTATATATAGAATCTCATTATAAAAAGGTTAAAAAATGAAAGCAAATCCATCCTGTAATTTGCAGATTGATTACTCCGGTATGACCGGAGAACGAAGACTTCCTTTTGTGATCTCTTTAAACCTGGAAGACTCAATTCTTACACCCTCAGAAAATGAACATCAGAAATTTTGTTATGATATTGTCGGCGTCGGAAATGACCAACCGCAAGATGCGGATCTGAGTCATCTTTTATTTGGAATTTGTCCTTTTATCCAAGAGGAAGATATCGTGGATCTCAGCGTATCGATTAATGACGACCCGCAAACGATCCTATGGGGAGAAAATGCAGAAATAAAAACAGCGGAGAATCCGGATCATCCCACTGGCTGTATCGGTTTAAAATTAGATTTTCCGTTAAATAAAATCACCGGCTATATGAAAGTATGCTTTTCGCTGCGTACAGTGTACACGATCGGTCCGGTCAACGTCTGCTTATTTGGCGGAAATACTACAGCGACAGGTTTGACGGTCTGTGGTCCGGTCTGTGGATCGAGCGAGTCCTGCGAATCTATCTTCTATCAGAAAGAGAGTATTTGTGTTCCGGTTACCATTACACCTTATGCGACACCGGGAACTGCTACGGCAACATGTTGTGGAACGCCGATCATACGTCAGGGAACAACCTGTGGCGGAGAGCAGACATCTTGCACGTTTACGGTCACTCAGAATTTGTGTATCGAGATCCCAATCTCTTTTGGGGCTGCCATTGAGACAGGAGCAGCTTCCGTACAGTGTGGAAACGTTTCGGAAGAACCATGTGATTGTTCGGAAACACCCGAGGAGATTCCGACGGAAGTACGGGATCGACGCTTCTTTCTTCGATAAGTACAAAGCGCGATAGTTTCAAACAGGGGCAGATTTGACTCAATTGGATCAAATCTGCCCCTGAAACGTTCTTATTTTTCTTTTATAAGATATTTTTTCAGCATGATAAAGAACAGGATCAAAGAGATCGTGATCAGGATATGGGAAACTCCTGCAATTCCTGAAATCGCGGCGTCTGCCGCGTGTGTCAGGTTTATATTTAAGACCTGGAGGATTCCTCTTACGAACATCATGCCTGCCATAAACGGAAGTGCGATATTATGGACGATATAGAACCTTTTGAAAGCCTTGGATTCCAAAAGCGCGTGTTCTTCTTTGCATGTCAGTGCAAGGATCAAAAAGAGAAACATACCTAATACGAACAGGTGTGTATGTACAAATCCTAAAGTTGTTTTTCCGGTAAATCCGTTCCATTTTGTAAACTCCCGGTAAAAGACACCGGCTGCAGATGCTGTGATAAAATATCCGATTGCTGTGTTTAAAAGTCGTTTCATATTCTATTCTCTTTCCTTTCTAAACAATAATTTTTTCCAAATAAAATGCCTGCCAACAAAAGAGCGGCGCCCAGTCCCGAATAAAAGACGGCGATAAAATGTTCCGGTCCAAGTCCGGAGACGCGCAGGTAAATACCTCCGGTCATCATAACAGCCATGATCAAGAATGATTTCCCGTCGAAAAAGTTGAAAAAGTATTGCTTTTCTTCTTCGTAATCAAGGATTCTTTGCGTATGTTTTTTGACCAGACGTCCGAAAATAAACGTTTGAAATATTGCAAAAACAAGTAAGGACAATATAACATTCAAAACAGAAATATAAGGACGATATGCTAAAATTCCAATACGCAAAATATTAAAGCCTGCAATTCCCCAAACAAGGCAGGCAATCAATAAAAGGGTTCTTTTTTTGACTTTCATTTTCGTTTCCTTTCATCAGAGCGTCAGTGTACAAGGGGCAATATGTCTCAAATCGCGTAAATCCGACAGCTTTTAATCGACACCGACGCGGATCATGAACAATATTTTCTATAAAAAACCGACAGAAGCAAAAATGAAGATGCTAATAAAGCATTTTCCGGATCATGTTGAAGATTCTCTTTGCGTCAAAGTCATGTTGTACGAATGAGGCGAGAATCAGGGAAAATATGATCTCTGCGAAGTCTTCCTCGGTAAAATTTTCATCAAAGGCATCTGACCGGATATTGGCGTCATTTTTTAAAACGATGACCAGACTTTGCCGGATATGAAACCAAGAGCGATCCATCCTTTCTTGAACGTCCATTTTTTCTTCTTCGATAAACCCCATCGAATGAAGTGAAAAAAATCCGGGATATTTTTCTTCTCCCTGTTTGAGTCTGTCAAAGATCCATGCGACACAATCGGGGAAACTTTGAAAGATTTTGGATTCGTCCGGATTGTCCGGATCGTCTGATTCCGGATTCCGGTCATCCGGAAAATGAAAGATGTCGCACCAGACGCTGGCTACCGTTTCAGCGATCAAATCTGTTTTTGATTCAAAATAGTTGTAAACAGATCCGACGGAAATATGACAGCATTTTGCTACATGCCGTATATTGATACTTTTATAACCCTCTTTGCGGATCAGTTCCCGGCATACGCATAAGATTTCGTCTTTTGAAGTGATCGTCGTGTTCAAAAATATCCCTCCATTCAAACTGAACAATGTTCATTATAAGAATACCTACTAAAATTGTCAAGTATTTTTCCTCATTTTTATTTGTCGTTTTTCATTTCCAGCGGCGCAGAGTATTCTTTTTGGAAGAAGAGATAAAACACCAGTTTTTGTAAAGAATATCGATTTTTTGAACTACGAAAAAGACAGGGAATGTTATACTTTAAGTCTGCAGATATCGGATTTTTTAAAGTGAGAGGATTTGGAGATAAAAGGAGAAATGAAGATGGAGACATATGAATTTAAACAGGCGCGGGCAGTCTGGATAAAAACAGAGGAAAATAAAGCGGTATACAATCAATTTGCCGGATTTTATACCGAACTGAATGTGGAAACAGCAGAGCGTATTACGATCGCGGTCGCGGCGCGTTCCTATTACAGGCTCTATATCAATGGCAGCATTTGTGCCGACGGTCCGGCTCGGACTGCAAAAGGTTATTGCAGGGTGGACGAGATCATGAAAGAAATTACAGCGGAGGAAACAGGAAAAATAACAGTCGCTCTGGAGGTACTGGCAATCGATAAGCCGGAAAAATACTCCAATGACTGCACGCTGGAACCGGGAATGTTGGTCGTTGAAATCTGCGGGGAAGACGGACGGGTACTTTCCGCAACCGGAACAAAAGCTTGGAGAGGTAAGAATCTGAAATACAGACGGCTTTTGGTGGAAACAATGAGCCACAGCCGCGGGATTACGGAATGGTATGATCTGAACGAAAAAAGCAGATCATGGATCGTGGGGCAGCCGGGAGAACTACAGGATATGGAAGAAACGGTGCATGTGAAAGACGAGCCGGTCTACCTGAAACGGCGGGCGCCATATCCGACATATCGTGTTCATATGTTTGACGGATTACAGAGGGTGACAGATCGGAAAACGGCGCCGGAGATCGATCCGGGAATGGTGATCACTCTGTCAAAAATGATGAACCGGGAATGGTATGGTCAGATTCCGGAAGAGAATTATTTTCTGGAAGCGGTATGCAAAGAAAAGGACGCACCATTTACAGGAATATATCGCCGCGAAAAGAAGAAAAAAGAGTATCAGAAAGACGTCATGACAACAGAAGCTTCCTCCGGTGAGAATGATTTTTCTATGGTATGGTCCAGAAGAGAGTCGGAACTGGGATTTATCGAATTTACAGTGAATACAGAAAGTCCGTGTGTGATCGATATGGTCAATTCAGACCATGTGACGTTAAAAGGTGAGGTAAAAGGAAATACCTATGTGACACGGTATTGTCTCGAAAAAGGAACGTATCATCTGACGACAATGGAGCCGAAACTGACAAGGTATGTGAAATTGATCTTCCGTACGAATGGCAAAGTAAAAGTGGAAGACCCAAAGATTCTCGAATATACATATCCGGATGAAAATACAGGTTGGTTCGAGTGTGACGACGGGGATCTGAACCGGATCTATGATGCCTCCAGAAAGACGCTGCGGCTGAACACGCTGGATATTTTTATGGATTGCCCGCAGAGGGAGCGGGGCGGGTGGCTGTGTGATTCGCAGTTTACTTCTTATGGAGCATGGCAGATGTTCGGAGATCTTTCCGTAGAAAAAGATTTTATCGAGAATTTTATGTTGACGGATCCGGATGAGATGGAACATGCATTTTTCCCGGAGGTGTATCCGGGTAGCAAGAAAGATCCGGGTGATCCCGGAATTGAAAACTGGTCGTTCTGGCTGATCACAGAGTTGGCGGATTACTATGACCGCTCGGGAGATCACTCCTTTGTGGAAGCATGCCGTGGAAGAGTGAGCCGATTTATAGAGGGGGTATTGTCCCGAAGAGGGGAAAGCGGATTGCTGGAGGGGCTGAATACGCTGTTTGTGGATTGGTCGCTTTCTAACCGGGATTTTTGTTTGAAGCCGATTTCAATTCCGAATAATTGCCTTGCAGTGCATATGCTGGAACAGGCATATCGGCTTTACGGTGTGGAGGAATGGAAGCAGGCAGCCGGAGAAATGCATGAGATCATTGAGAAATTGGATGAGATGCCGGGAATTTTCGGAGGCGGCGGAGACAGAGCGGTGTATCAAAACGGACAGTTGAGACGGACGGACTGTGCAACGGAAAGTGGAGCGGCGCTTGAATTATGGAGCGGATTTCATAAAAACGACAGACGCTATATCCGGAGATTTGTAGATTCCATGGGATATAGTCCGCGATTCCGGCCGGATCCGAATGTGGGACGGTCGAATCTGTTTATCGGACTGATGATCCGTTTTTCTGTACTCGCGAAAATGGGAGAGATCGATGCGCTGGTGCGGGAGATGAAAGACTTGTATCTGGGCGAAATGAGGATCGGATCGGGAACGTTATTTGAGAATTACAGTGGATTTTCCGGTTGTCATGGGTTTAATGCGGCGGCGGGAGCTTTTTTGACCAATTATGTGTTGGGGCTCGGAGAACCAAAACAAAGAACAAAAACGATCCGGATCTCTCCGAATCCGGGAAATCTGTTCTGGGCAGCCGGAAGAGCAAGATGTGAAGACGGGGAGATCACGATGAACTGGAATGCCGATCATGTGACACATGAACTGGAAATAAATCTGCAGATGCCAAAGGGGTGGAAAGCAGAGTATCATATTCCCTTTGCGCTGACGGCGTGGGAAATACGGGTGAACGGAGAACAGCTTAAGAAATAGGAAATCAGAAAGACAGGTCAAAAAAGAGCATTTCTTTTTTGACCTGTCTTTTTGATGCGAGTAAGAAAGGAAAAAAATCATCCCCATTTTCGCTGTTATCGGAAATGAAGTTCTTCCATGTCTGTGTTACTATCAAGTTAAAAACGAAAGCAGGAGGACATACAAGAATGGCAGAGAATCATATTTTCCCGTTTTTATGGATGCGCGGCGAAGCGGAAGAGATTTTACGGGAGGAGATCGGGAAGATCGCGGAGTGCGGAATCAAGGCGGTCTGCGTGGAAGCGCGCCCGCATGATGATTTTTGCGGCGACGGCTGGTGGCATGATATGGATATCGTGATCGACGAGGCAAAAAAGAGGGATATGAAAATCTGGATCCTCGATGACAAACATTTCCCGACCGGATACGCGAACGGACTGATCGAGAAGAAATATCCGGAGCGGAAAAAGTTATATATCAACTGTACGACGGCAGATGTGTTCGGCAGCAGTCACAAACTCACACTGAATATCAGCCGGATGCTGAAACCGACGATCGGATATTGGGAGATCGGAAAACCGGTCAATGAAGAAGAACGGAAAAACAACCGTATGCTGGCGATCGTGGCAGTTCGTTTTTATGAGGGCGACGTGTTCACGGAAGATGTGATCGATCTGACGGATACATTTGACGGAACATTTGCAACATTTGAACTTCCGGAGGGGCAGTGGAGAGTCTATGTGATCTACAAGACACGGACTGACGGAGGAAACGAATCCTACATCAATATGATCGACAAAGAGTCGGCGCATACGCAGATCGAGGGCGTGTACGAGGCACATCATGCACATTATGCGGATGAATTCGGCAAGACGATCGCGGGATTTTTCTCCGATGAACCGCAGTTCGGCAATACGTCGGAGATGGGATTCGACATGAATGTGGGAAGACGGAAAATGCCGCTTCCGTGGAGTGACGAGCTGCAGGAGATGATGGAAGAAAAATATGGAAACACATTCCTTTCTTATCTCCCGTATTTGTTTGCAGAGACGAAAGAAAAACAGATGGGTGTACAGATCCGTTATGATTATATGGATATGGTATCGAAACTGTATCAGAAGAACTTCAGCGATATGATCGGCGCATGGTGCGCAGAACACGGCGTGGAGTATATCGGACACGTGGTCGAGGACAACGGCATCCACAGCCGTCTCGGAATGGGAGCGGCGCACTATTTCCGCGCCATGTCCGGGCAGGATATGGCAGGGATCGACTGCATCGGCGGTCAGATCGTGTACGGAGCTCCGGTGGAGACGCGAAGAGGAATGGTTGACGCGGACGGTGAATTTTATCATTATGCACTTGGAAAAATGGGCGCGTCCTGCGGGCATCTGGATCCGAAAAAGAAAGGGCGCACGATGTGCGAATTGTTCGGTGCGTATGGATGGAGTTTCGGTGTGCGGGATATGAAATATCTGCTGGATCACCTTTTGGCAAAAGGCGTGAACTATTTGGTACCGCATGCATTTTCGATGGCGGATTATCCGGACATTGACTGTCCGCCGCATTTTTATGCGAGAGGAAATAACCCGGAATTTCCGTATTTTGCAGAATTGATGAAATATGGAAACCGGATGTGTGATCTGCTCAGCGGCGGACGGCATATCGCATCGGTGGCGGTGCTTTACGACGGAGAAGCAGATTGGAGTGGAGAGCATATGCCGATGCAGAAAGTATGCAGAGAACTGCTGGGAAGCCAGATCGATCTGGATATCGTGAGTCTGGATATGCTCTGTGATCTTTCCGCATACAACGGCGCGTGCGACGGAAATACACTGCAGATCAACGGGGAGACGTTTGGGGCGCTTGTGATCCCGTATGTGAAACAGATCCCGGCGCGTCTTGCAGATGTTCTTACGCAGATGGACGGACTTCCGGTGTTCTTTGTGGATGCGATGCCGGATCAGGTGATCGGTCAGGGAGAGAAAGAAATCCGGCTTCCAAAATCCTGCGTGCAAGTACCGCTCATAAACTTATGTGAGACATTGAAAGCGCATGGAATGTATGAGGTGGAAGCAGCTCCGGCGTACAAGAATCTGAGCGTCTATCATTATGAGAAAGACCGTCATATTTTTATGCTGCTCAACGAGTCGGCAGAACAAAGCTTTTCCGGAAACGTATGCCTGCCGATCGGTGAAGATGTGGTATACTATGATGCAGTGAAAGACTGTTATGAAAATGCGGAAGTAAAACCGGCGGAACATGGAAAGGGCGTCTGGGTTTCGGTGGATTTAGAGCCGGGTGAAAGTTGTGTCCTTATGGAGAAAAAAGAAATCGTGTGTGAGAGCGCGCATCGTTCTTTTGCGGAAATGACAGAGGGGTGTGATGTGATCGATCTTTCCGAAGACTGGATGGTCGGAAAGAGAAAAGCGAAAGAAGATCCGGAGACGATGAAGATGGATGCGGTGAAGACATTGACTCCGATCTCAGATACGGAGCCGGCATTTGCAGGTGTGATCCGGTATGAAAAGAGATTTACATTAGATGGAGCAGAGGCGCGGCTTCCGAAAGAGGCATATCTGAAAGCCGGGCATGTGTATGAGATGATGAAAGTGACTGTGAACGGGCAGCAGGCGGGCATCCGTCTGGCGCCGCCGTATCAGCTTCCGGTCGGAGCATATCTGAAAGCAGGGGAAAATACACTGCAGATCGAAGTGGCTACGACTCCGGCAAGAGATCAGCTGAACTATCCGCAGCCGCCGTTTGATTTTTCACACGAGGCGATGGAACCGACCGGAATGTTCGGGGAAGTTGTGTTATTTGTTAAGGAAGAAAAATGAACAGAAAAGGAGCGATTTGCAATGGAAAAGAAACTGAAAAATCCGATCATTCCGGGATATTATCCGGATCCGACGATCTGCAGAGTGGGCGACGATTATTATCTGGCGTGTTCCAGTTTTGAGATGAGTCCGGCGATCCCGATCTTTCACAGCAAAGATCTGGCGAACTGGGAACTGATCGGAAACGCGATGACGCCGGAAAATGGATTTCATGTGGAGAAAAATACGTTGGTGGGCGGTGTGATGGCGCCCACGCTCCGTTATTATGACGGGCTGTTTTACATTATCAATACGAATTTCAGTGACAAAGGAAACTATATCATTACCGCAGAAGATCCGGCGGGACCATGGTCCGAGCCGCACTGGCTGACGGACGTGCCGGGGATCGACGCGTCGATCTTCTTTGATGACGACGGACAGGCATACATTATGGGCACGGGAGATGTGTGGGATAATGGAGCCGGAGGAAAAGAGCGCGGCATCTGGCTTGCCAAATATGATATGGAGCATTTCAAAATGGCAGGGGAACCGGTGACGATCTTTAACAGCGCGCTACGCGTCGGAAGTTCACCGGAAGCGCCGCACCTGTACCATATCGGAGATTATTATTATCTCATCATCGCAGAGGGCGGCACGGAACATTACCACGCAGTGATGGTTGCAAGAAGCAGGGAGATTTTCGGGTTCTATGAAGCAAATCCTGCAAATCCGGTGATGACGCACCGCCATATGGGATTTACAAGTCCGATCATCAATGTGGGACATGCTGATCTTGTGGAATTGCCGGACGGAAGCTGGTATGCGGTGATGCTGGCGTCCCGTCTGATCGACAAAGCTTATAAGAATCTGGGGCGGGAGACCTTTATCTGCCCGGTTGTCTGGGAGAGGGACTGGCCGTTGTTCTCGCCGGAGACCGGAAAAGTAGAGTGGGAATATGACGCGCCGGAATGTCTTCCGTGGACGGAGAAGCCGAAGAAGAAGTCGGTCTATGAATTTGACGCGGAAGAACTGGAACCGGAATGGGTATTTTTAGGCACACCGTATGAGAAGTTCTATTCGATTCGGGATTCCAGACTTTCGATCCGGTGCATCCGTCAGAAGTTAGCGGAAGAGCTGGAGCCGATGGCGATGACCGGAGAGAAAAAGAAAGACCGATATGTCGGAATGCTGGCACAGAGACAGTGCGCGCTCCATACGACCGTGTCCTGTCAGATGTCATTTTTGCCGGAGGGACAGGAGAGCGCCGGACTGGCGGTTGTGCAGGCGATGAACCATCAGATGCATCTGGAGCGGGCAAAAACAGACGGCAGACAGATGCTTAGGCTCGTCCTTTATACATCGGATTTCAACTGCCCACCGTATTTCCCGGGATTTGAGAGTACGACACATCGGGAGGTTCTTGCAGAAGTCGAATGGAATGAAAAAGACATTGTGCTGGAGATCGAGATGGACGGTGAAATGTTCACGTTCCGCTACGGGGCGTCGAAAGAGGCGCTGCATGTACTTTGTACGGCAGACGGCGGCATGATCAATCCGGAGAAAGTCGGATGTATGACCGGAACGGTCATGGGAATGTATGCGTCGGGCAACGGAACAGACAGCGATAACCATGCGGAATTTGACTGGTTTACATGTGTGGAGAGTGAGTAAAAAATGGATACGAACGGGCGCAGGGAGCGAGTAAAACTACATATATATAATAAGACGGACGGGATCGAACATTTTCATCAGGACATTGAACTGCTCTATGTGCTGGAGGGAACGCTGGAGGTGACTTCCGGGGAAGAGACGGTACATTTGGAGGCGGAAGATATTTTTGTGCTCAACGCCAACAAACACCATATGCTGACCGGCTCGGAAAATGTACTGTTTCTTCAGCTTTCCATCCTGTACCAGACAGTCAGCGACGTCCTGCAAAGCGGCGACGTGATCTTCTGGTGCAATTCGACAAATGACAAAAGCGAACGTTATGAGGAATTGCGGAAGATCCTGAAAGTGCTGCTGAAACATTATGTGGAAATGAAAGGGGACACCGCGAATTTCGGGCATATCGCGCTTTGCTACCGTGTGCTCGATAATCTGTCGATGTATTTCCTTGTGCGGACGTCGGATAAGGAAATGCTGGATGAGCAGGATAAATTCGACGAGCGGATCCGGCAGATCAATAACTATATCCGGGCAAATTACAGTCAGCCGATCAGTCTGAAAGAACTGGCGGATCAGTTGTATTTGTCGAACGGCTATTTATCCCGGTTTTTCAAGCGGAACTATGGGATGAGTTTTGCGGAATATCTGACCAATGTGCGCCTGTTCCATGCAGTGGACGACTTGCTTTATACGAGTACGCCGATCACACGGATCGCTTATGACAACGGATTTGCCAGCGTTGCCGTGTTTAATAAAGTATTCAAAAATGCTTACGGAGAGACGCCGTCCGCATTTCGGAAAAAGGCGAAGAGCCAGAAAGATGCGGCAGGACAGGAGGAAAAGGACGAAGTATTAGAAAAGCGTCTGGAGCAATATCTGATCTCGGAAAATGAGGAAGAAGAGACGCAGAGTGTGGATGTGTGCAGTAATCGTTATTCCGTCTGTGAGGAAAAAGAACTGCCGCGGTACTGGGGGCGGATGCTCAATGTAGGATCTGCGGCGGATCTGCTCCGTTCGGAAATCCGGGAACATGTGATGCTTCTGAAAGAAGCGCTGAAGTTTGAATATGTGCGGTTCTGGAACCTGTTTTCCAAAGAAATGCTGATCAGCCTTGACGGCAGCGGGGAATATAATTTTTCACGTTTGGATTCCGTTCTGGATTTTGTGCTGTCGCAAGGGCTGAAACCGCATATTGAGGTCGGTCAAAAGCCAAAGGTTATCGTGTTTGCAGTGCAGAAATCCGAATATGAGGGGGCGACGAAAGATGTCCCGTTTCCGGACGAAGAGAAATGGCAGGACGTTTTAACGGCGATGATGCAGCATCTTGCGCGCCGCTACGGCAGGGCGGAACTGGATACATGGCGGATGGAACTGTGGTTCAACGAATGTGAATGGGGACGTCCCGGCACATCCGACACGTATTTCCGACTGTTTGAAATTTTATACAGGACGGTGAGACAGTATAGTGACGGTTTGGAAGTCGGCGGATGCGGGATCCGTCTGGACTGTAAATTAGACAGCCGCAGGGAATTTTATCGCCGGTGGAAAGCGCAGGCGATCCAGCCGGATTTTCTTTCGATCATTTATTTTGCATATGACAGGGGCGAGGAGCAGCAAGACATTTACGCGAAAAGAAGTACCGACGACGCGTGTATGAAACATTGGCTTGAGCGGGAGATCGATCTGTTGAATGAAGCGGGACTTGGAAACATCAAACGTTATTTGACGGAGTGGAATCTGACGTTTTCCGCAAGAAACTATATCAACGACAGTTGTTTTAAAGGCGCGTACATTATCAAAAATATACTGGATCTGTACGGAATGGTCGATGATATGGGATACTTTATCGGCAGTGACCGTATTTCGGAATCCTATGATTCCCAGGAACTGCTTTACGGAGGAACCGGATTGATGACGCGCGACGGTATTTTAAAACCGGCGGGATTTGCGTTTGAATTCCTGCAGCGGCTGTACCCTTATTATATCGGAAAGGGCGCCAATTATCTGATCACGACCGATCGGCATGATTCCTATGGGATCATCTGCCATAATCAGCGCAAGCTGGGATATATTTACTATCTGACGAGGGAAGACGAGCTGGAAAAAGAGTCTCTCTGGAAATATTTTGAAGACAGGGACACGCTGGATCTGCAGTTGGAACTGAACGATCTTCCGAACGGAACATACCAGATCAAGACGTATTGTATCAATATCAAGAATGGGAACGTCATGAATATATGGAAAGAAATGGCTTATGAAAAGGAACTTTCCAGAAATGATATCAAATATTTCCGCAGGATGTGCGAGCCGAAGCTGACGATCCGCAAACAGGATGTGGAGGATGCCGCGCTGAAATTGAATATTCCGATGCAGTATAACGAGATCGCGTTTATCCGTGTGCGGAAACTTGCATAATATGGGAAATGTGCGGTAAATCAGATAAACGGATGGGACGGTGTTTTGAAAGGGAGGTCAAAATTATACTATACTTTATTGATATCTATAAAAGAGATACGAAAACAGTATGAAATTTTGGTCATATTTGTAAGAAAACGTGTCATGAAAGAAAATGCATGCCTTTTGATTCGTTGGTAAGATGTTATCAACGTAAATCGTGAAGGGAGAAAAGAGTAATGAGTGAAAACGCAGCAGAAACAATGACAGCAAAAGCGACAACCGAAGCTGCTCTTGATGTCAACAAAAAATTACCTATCCGTACAAAGATCGGATACAGCTTTGGTGAGATTGGTTCTCAGTGTTCGTGGACACTGATCAGTTCCTATCTGACCGTATTCTACACAGACGTTGTAGGTCTGACTCCGGTTGTGATCTCCGCGATCATGCTGATCGCGCGTATATGGGATGCGATCAACGACCCGATGTTCGGAGCGATCGCAGAGAATACAAAAACGAGATGGGGAAGATTTCGTCCTTATATTTTGTGGGGAGCTCCGATCCTGGCGTTATTTAACTGTCTGACATTTTTGAATCTGGATATTCCGAATTCTTGGAAAGCGATCTGGTGTGGATTTACATATATCGGATGTGGTATGGCTTATACCGCAGTCAATATTTCCATACAGTGTTTTGCAAATGTTATGACTGCTTCCAATCAGGAACGTGTCTCGTTAAATGCGTTTAAAGGAATCGGTTCCGGTCTGATCCAGATGGTGATCAGCGCGGTGACAATGCCGATGATCCTTTACTTCGGAAACGGATCTGCGTCTTCGAGCAGAGGATATTTCATGGCGGCGCTTGTATTCTCAATCGTATGTGTTCCTTGTTTCTGGGTATGTTTTGCATCTTCCAAAGAGATCATCGGAAGAAGAGCAGATGCGAAGAAAGAGACGATCGGCGGTACGATGAAGAACCTCGCGGCTTCATTCAAATACACATTTAAAAACCGTGACGCTGTATTTTTGATGCTGGCGATGTTCACATTCTTAACCGGTTTGTTCGGAAGAATCGGTATCATGGCATATTACTTCATTTACATCATGGGCGACCCGCTTTTGATCGCCGGATTTGCAACCGCAATGTCCTTTGGTATGCTTGTTGTAAACTTCTACGCACCGCTTCTTCTGAACCGGATGAGCAAAAAATATGTGGGAGCTATGGGATGTGTCGCACAGGCTCTGTGCTGTGTATTCTTCTATGTGATCGGTCAGAATCATCTGACCAATCTGGTTGTGATCTCCGGCTTCCTGTATGGCGTAACAAATGTCGTATCGATCACATGCTTTACCTTGAGCGCTGAGATCATCGACGACAGCTGGCTGAAGACAGGCGTTCGTTCGGACGGTGTGATCGCTTCCTGTATTTCATTCTCCACGAAGCTGGGAAATGCGATCGGCGGATCCATCGGTATCCTTGCACTCGGTGCGGTCGGATTTGTTGCAAATGCGACAGACTTAAGCGCAACCGTATTGACAAATATGAACAAAGTTATCAACTTTGCTCCGGCCGGATTCTTTGTAGTAGCCGCAGTTCTGTTCCTTTGCATCAGCATCACAAGAGCGAAAGCAAAAGAGAACGAGGAGAAACTGGCAGCGAAGATCGCGGCAGGGGAACTCAGCTAATATAAAAGGTAAGAATTTCAAAACTTCATAAAATACTTGTTTCGAGGGATCGCCGTGAGGGGCGGTCCCTTTTGAAAAAAGAGTTTGATAGTTTCAGGCAGGGAAAAAAGAAAGCTGTTCGGTAACAATTCGGAAAGGAGAGGCAAAAATGATGGGCACATTCATTTCAACACAGGTAAGAACAAAATATGGAATTTTGGAGGGCGTGGACAGTGGAAATTATCTCGTGTTCAAGGGCGTACCTTATGCAAAACCTCCGGTAGGCGAACTACGTTTTCAGGCGCCGCAGGAACCGGAGTGCTGGGAGGAAGTCCGTAAAGCGGATCGGTTCGGAAATCGGGCGGTACAGGATCTGCCGGACGTGGACAATCCGTTTACCGGACGGTATACGAAAGAATTTTACAGTGATCCGGAATTTATACCGGAGATGAGTGAGGACTGTCTGTACTTAAATATCTGGGTGCCAAAGCGTGAAGACCGGGAACTGTCCGGACTTCCGGTTGCGTTCTGGATCCACGGAGGCGGATTCGGCGGCGGTTACAGCAGCGAAATGGAATTTGACGGTGCGGCATTCTGTGAGAAAGGCGTGATCCTGGTTACCGTGGAATATCGTGTGAATGCGTTTGGTTTTCTGGCACATCCGTGGCTGACGGAAGAAAATGAAGATCATGTGTCCGGAAACTATGGGATCCTCGATCAGATCGCGGCGCTGCGCTGGGTGCATGAAAATATCGCGGCATTCGGTGGCGACCCGGAAAATATCACGGTATTCGGACAATCTGCGGGAAGTATGAGCACGCAGGTGCTGGTGTCCACCGCGGAAACCGAGGGGCTGATCGCAAAAGCGGTCATGCAGAGCGGACTGTCCTGCAAAGAAGAGATTCTGGCGACGCCGACTTTGGAGGAAGAAGAGGAATACGGAAAATTATTTGTGGAACTGACCGGAGCGAAAAATCCGGAAGAGCTTCGCAGCCTTTCCGCTGAAGAGATGCAGGTAGCACGCCGGAAATTTGACGCGAAAATGTGGGAAACCGGGGACGGTCTTGTAATGGTGCCGAATGTGGACGGCAAATTGTTGAAAAAAAGTGTAAAAGAGACATGGAAATGTGGAAAACTCCGGAAAATTCCGTATATGCTGGGAGTTGTGACCGACGATCTCGGAGCTGCGCCGGAAGAAGTGGCGAAAAAAGAAACCGGGATCCTGATGGAAGAATGTAAACGATGGGCAGATAGTTGTGAAAAATTGGGTACTCCGGTCTATCTGTATCATTTTGCACATGAGCTTCCGGGAGACGATTGGGGAGCGTTTCACTCGGCGGAACTCTGGTATATGTTCGGAACATACGGACGTTGCTGGAGACCGATGGGAACGGAGGATCAGCGTTTGAGTGAGCAGATGGTGACCTACTGGACGAATTTTATGAAGACAGGAGATCCGGGATGCGCCGACGGGGAAAGATGGGAAGCGTATACGAGAGAAAATCCGGTTGTGAAGAGGTTTTAAAGAAGCGCTGCTTTGGAATGAAGATTCATTTGCAAAGCGGCGTTTTTCATGCAAAATGAAATATGGGACAAAAAGTTCGTTGTAAAAAGTGTAAGTGAAGTGCAAAAGATCGCTGTAAAAAGTGTAAGCAAAACACAAAAGATCGTTGTAAAAAATGTAAATACAGTCAAAAGTTCGTTGTATATTTTGGCGGGGCGGGATATAATATATGTATATGGAAGATGTAAGGGATAGATGGAGGTACGCAGATGTATCGAAAAGCGATTGAAAAATTGTATGGTTGGAAAGAGAGCAAACGTCGCAAACCGTTGATCATTGAGGGGGCGAGACAGGTTGGAAAAACCTGGCTTATGAAAGAGTTCGGAAGAAAAGCTTATAAGAATGTGGTTTACATTAATTTTGATTCCAATTCCAGAATGGCTGAATTATTTTCCACCGATCTGGATACAGAGCGTTTGATCATGGGAATTGAGCTGTATAGTGGAAAGAAGATCGAGCCCGGACAGACGCTCTTAATATTTGATGAAGTGCAGGAAGTACCGCGCGCATTATCTTCTTTGAAATATTTTTATGAAAATGCACCGCAATATCATATTGTATGTGCAGGTTCCCTGCTTGGTATCGCTTTACATGGCGGAACTTCATTTCCGGTCGGAAAGGTAGATTTTTTGAGTCTGTATCCATTGTCATTTCAAGAATTTTTGACAGCGACTGTGGGAGAACGTTACACGGAACTTCTGGAAAAACAGGATTTTGAAATGATATCGGCATTTAAACAAACGTATATCGATGCGCTCAAACAATATTATTTTGTGGGAGGAATGCCCGAAGCGGTACAATGTTTTGCAGAAGATAAAGATTTTAATGAGGTACGGGAAATACAAAAGCGGATTCTTGCGGCGTATGAGCAGGATTTTTCCAAACATGCACCGATTGAGATTGTACCGAAGATCCGTATGCTGTGGAATAGTATTCCCTCTCAGCTTGCAAAAGAAAATAAGAAATTTATTTATGGGCTTGTGCGGGAAGGCGGACGTGCCAAAGAGTATGAGGCGGCTCTGATGTGGCTTAGTGACTGCGGACTTGTTCATAAGGTAAGCCGCGTGAATACGGCGGGGATTCCGTTGAAAGCGTATGAAGATTTAAAAGCGTTTAAACTTTTTGTTGTAGATGTAGGGCTTCTTGGGTGTATGACCGGACTTATGCAGCGGACATTGCTTGACGGTAATGATTTGTTTCAGGAATTTAAGGGAGCTTTGACGGAGCAGTACGTATGTCAGCAGTTAAAAACATGCGAAAATTTGGGAATCTATTATTATACAAATGATCGGGGTTCATGTGAAGTGGATTTTGTTATTGATACCGGAATACAGGTTGTACCTGTTGAGGTAAAAGCTGAGGTTAATTTACGGGCGAAAAGTTTAAAAATGTATTATGAGAAATTTTCACCGGAAATTTCAATCCGCACTTCGATGGCGGATTATAAAAAAGAAGACTGGCTTGTGAATCTTCCGCTGTATGCTGTGGAAGAACTTGGACAAATCACTAAGTCAATCCTGTAAGAAATCACAAAAGAGGAGGAAGCGTCGGTGTACAAGGGGGCGTGTTTCCCCTTGTACATCGACGCTATCATTTACCATGAAAAAAGATACCATATTTTACAAAGAATTTTTTACGCTGTACATCGCGCTCGTACTGCAAAATGTCGTTACTCTGAGCGTCAATCTCGCGGACAATATCATGCTTGGCGCGTACAGCGAGACTTCGCTTGCCGGAGTTGCGGCGGCAAATCAGATCCAGTTTGTCTATCAGATGCTTTTGGGCGCATTTGGCGAGGGCATGGTCATTCTCGGAAGTCAGTATTGGGGGAAACGGCAGACCGGACCGATGAAGAAGATTGCGTCGATGATGATGCAGCATGGGCTGGCAGTGATGGCAGTCCTGTTTTGCGTGATCAGCCTGTTCCCGAAATGGGCGATCGGGCTGTTCACAACGGATGCGGCGATCATTTCCGAGGGAGAGGAGTATCTCGGGATCATTCGGTTTACCTATTTGTTCTTTGCGGTCACACAGCTGCTTTTGGCAGTTCTTCGGAGTATGCAGGTGGTGAAGATCGCGCTGTATCTGTCGGCGATGGCGTTTTTTGTAAACTGTGGAATTAATTATACATTGATTTTCGGACACTTCGGCGCGCCGGAACTGGGAACGGCGGGAGCGGCAGTCGGAACTCTGATAGCGCGGATCCTGGAAACGACGGTGCTGATCCTTTATATTGCAAAGACGGAAAAGAATCTCTGCATGAAAGTAAAAGATTTCTTCCGGTTTGACAGACAGCTCTGGAAAGACTATATCAAAGTGACGGCGCCGATCTTATTTACAAACGGACTTTGGGGGGTGAACACTGCGATGCAGACAGCGATCCTCGGACATATGACGGCAGCGGCGATCGCTGCCAATTCTGCGGCGTCGAATCTGTTCCTCCTTGTCAAATCCACCGCGGTCGGCGCATCTTCCGCGGCAGGGGTGCTGATCGGAAAGGCGATCGGATATGGCGATATGGATCGGGTAAAATGTTACGCGAGACGGCTGCAGAAGCTGTTCTTGGAAATCGGTATCTGCTCGGGGATCCTGCTGTTCTTCCTGCGGATCCCGGTTCTGTCACTTTACGATCTGCAGCCGGAGACAAAAGCGATGGCAAATACGTTTCTGATCATTTTGAGCGTGGTGGACGTCGGTATGTCATACCAGATGCCGACCAACACCGGGATCATCCGCGGTGGCGGAGATACGATGTTTGTCGTGAAGATGGATCTGATCAGTATATGGCTGATTGTGCTGCCGCTTTCTTTCTTTATGGCGTTTGTTGTGAAAGCGTCTCCGGCGGTCGTTGTCTGCTGTCTGAATGCGGATCAATTGTTCAAATGCGTTCCGGCGTTTTTGCGGTGTAATTCGTGGAAGTGGATCCATCGGCTGACGAGGGAGCCTGACGATGGAGGAAGTGAAAATAAATATTAATTGAGAAGAAATAATTTAAAAATGTAATTATATTAATTGTATTTCTTTAAAATAGAGCATATAATAGTTACAAATGGAGGTGATATAAATGCTGATCAGATTTCAATTTGAAAATTATCGTTCATTTAGAGATAAAAATTTTTTGTCTATGGAGACGAAAGGAAATACAGAATACAGAAGTTGTCTTTTACCGTATAAGAAAAAAGGGCTTCTTCCGGGGGCTGCGATTTTCGGAAAAAATGGTGGGGGAAAGAGCAATGTGATCAGAGCGTTTTGGCTGGGTGTCCAGTTTATTCGAAATGCTCAAAAGACACAGCATGAAAAGGCAGAGGTTCCGGTAAGGGCATTTGCTTTAAATGACTATTCAGAGAAAGAACCGACAGGATTTGAATATGAATACGTTATGGACGGGGTGAAATATCTTTATGGATTTTCTGCGACAAAAAAAGAAATCTGTACGGAATATTTATATGCATCCCCAAAAGGGCAGAAAGCAGAAATTTTTTCAAGAACCGGACAGAAATTTTCCTTTCCGGTGAACGGAGAAAAGAAAAAGAAAGAAATGATTGCAGAGGCAGTTGCATCGAACCAGCTCTTTTTTTCGATTGCATGTGTCATGAATTATCAGCCGTGTATTGCTGCGATGAAGTGGTTCAGGGAATCTATTCATTTTTCAAAGGATTATACAGATATACCTCAACAGTTATTGGAGCATTCTGAAGATGTAAATATGCTGAAATCCATTGTAACGTATGCGAAACAAGCGGATGTTGGTATTGAAGATATGTCGTTTGAAATCAGGAATGAAGAAATATCAGCAGACGCGTCTCTTCCGGAAAATCTTCCGGATGGTATGGCGGCAGCATTAAAACAATTTGCAGCAGCATTAAAAGATTCTTCAGATTTTGCGGAGATGAATCTGAAGATTGGCGAGGTAAAGACAACTTCCATGCACCGTGGAGTGAATAAAGCGGGAGAGGAAGCATTGTTTGCATTGGAATTATCGGACGAATCAGAGGGAACAAGACGGTTAATGGCACTTGCTGTCGGGATTGAACAGGTTCTGCAGAAAGGAGGGATTTTGCTGGTAGATGAGATCGATCGGGAACTTCATCCATTGCTTGCAGAGTTTATTATTTCAAAATTCCAAAGTCCAGAGACGAATCCCGGACATGCGCAGATTATTTTTACAACACATGATACGGAATTGTTGAATATGGAAATCTTGCGAAAAGATCAGATATATTTTGTTGATAAACATAAAAAGAATGGTGTTTCAGAATTGTTTAATTTAACCGATCTTATGATAAAGACGAATGATAATATCAGAAAATCATACCTCGTAGGAAAATATGGAGCGATACCGGATGTAGATACAGTGGAGGTTGAATAATGAAAAGACGGGTCAAACCTCTTATTTACGTTTTTTGTGAGGGCGAAAGTGAAATTGAGTATATCAAAGTGATAAAAGAGAAGTATGAAGATGTGGCAGTTATTCAAAAACCGATAAAAGGTTTATTTTCTGTTGCGGATAAAAAATTCAAGAAAGATGCAAAGTATCGGAATAATGCGGAAGTTACGGATGAGATATGGTTTTTCTTTGATGTAGACGATGGACAGACAGGCAGTTGGGATAAGATAAAGAAAATTATTTCTACATTGCAGAAACTAAGAAAAAAGCCAAATGTGAGAGTGCGTCTTTTGATGACGACCGGTTGTGTTGAATATTGGTTTTTGTTACATTATAAAAAGCTTTATCCCTCGATTCAGAACGTTGCGGAAAAAGAAAATGTGATGAAGCAGCTTCAAGGGGAGTGTCCTGGGTATGAAAAGGGCGATCATGTTACTACAAGAAAAATTGCGGAAAAAATAGATCAGGCAATTGTGAACGGCGACTGGGTGTTGAATCATATTGATGGCTTGCCGACACTGGAAGATAATGATGTGAGAAATCGTTGGTTGTATCAATCTACATTGACTTTTACCACTGTACAGGAAGCTATAAAATTTTTGGAAAGTTTGAAATGATGGAGGCAAACAGGAAAAAAGCAGGAAGTTCTTTCATTGGAAAGTTCGTTCCTGCTTTTTCTCGCGTATGTAAATAATTGCCGATTTGTCTCGTTTTACCTGCTTTTCCGATACTTCTCCGGCGTCATCCCGACTTCTTTTTTAAAAATCTTTCCGAAATAGCTGGGACTTTCAAATCCGCACATTTTTCCGATCTCGAGGACTTTCTTTTCCGGATGCAGCGTGAGCAGATGGCGGGCATGACCGATGCGGATCTCGGTCAGATACTGCATGATCGTAAGACCCATCTCCTTTTTGAATTGCGCGCACATGTAATCCGGCGAAAGATTGACGATCCGCGCCAATTCTTCCAGCGTGACCGGGGAAGCAAAATGACGTTCCAGATAGGATGTCAATGTGTCGGTCAGCTCATTTTCCCCGGCGTTTCCGGCGGCGCGGCTTCGTGTGATGCTGTTGGAAATGTCCAGCAGGAAGCTGTAACATTCTTTGGAAAAATCAACGGCGTTCCGACAGCCATGGGTGTTATAGAGGGAAGCGAGGGTTTCGATATGGTGCACAAACAGATCCCCGTCGGTGAACTGGTAAGCGCCGGATGCGTGCATTTGAAGCGTCTTTAACAGTTCTCCGCAGAGAGAACCGTCAAATCCGAAGATATGCAGCGTCCAGTCGGCGGTTACCGCCTGATAGGAATGGGGATCATTTGGACAGATCAGAAAACCCTGTTCCGGCCGGATCAGAAAACGCTGGCGGTTCAGGATCAGTTCTCCCTGTCCTTTGATACAATAAAACCATTGAAAATAAGGCACGCCGTCGGGACGTTTGACCGGAGGCTGTAAGTGGCTGACTCCGAAAAGCCGCAGACCGACCGGCAGCGATTCTGTCAGATCAGTGGAGTGAAACGGGTAAATCATAGGCAGTCTCTCCTTTGCAAATCAATTTCAAGTGAGCATTCCGAGATAATTCATGATCATCAGGGAAAGATTGAGGTTCATAAATTCTTCGCCGTCCGAGAGACTGCATCCGGTGATCTCGCGGATCTTTCCGAGCCGGTAGAGCAGCGTGTTCTTATGGATATGCAGGTTTTCTGCGACGAGTGAAGACTGTCCCGGATGGATCAGATACTCCCGCAGTGTCGAGATCAGTTCGGTCTCCCGTTTCTGGTCATAGAGATAGAGCTTCATCAGTCCGGGATGGATCAGGAAGCGGATCTCGGTATCTTCTTTTTCAAACGTCTCCAGCATACGGTAGACATAATAGTCGCTGTAATAACAGATCGCGTCCGGAACATTGAGCCGGTTGGCGATGCGAACGGAATCCACAGCCTGACGGTAAAAACGGGCGGTATCTTCGAGATACTGGAAAAAGTTGCTGATCCCGGCTTTTAAATGGTTCGCTGAGAGATATTCGTCGAGCCGGGCGATCTCATATTTGTTCAGATTCTGATCCAGATCCTGACTGATCAAAAGGACGATCGTCTCTTCATAGATGACATAAATACTTTCCGGCAGGATCTGCTTGACCCGCTCCAAAATGATTTCCTGGCGCAGGTTGGAAAGACCGACTCCGGCGGGCGGGATCGCGATGATATAAAAGGTCTCTTTTAAGTGCACGCCGAGATCTTCCAGACGCTGGCGGATGTTGCTGACATTGGAATTCCGGAGCAGATCGGCGAGAAAATAAGAGTACATCATTCCTTTGTTGCGCGTGTAGGCGGAATCTTTCTGCAGTTCCAGAGAGACCAGATTGGAAAAGCGGTGAAAGAAATCCGGATCATACTCATGAAATTGCTGCTCTGATTCCAGCATCATAATGTGTGCGACTTCGATCCCCTGTATTTTGACGGCGTCTACGAGCATTCCTTTGCCTACCAGATCGTTGACGTAGTAATAAGCCGTGCCGGATCGCCGGACTTTCTCGTCCAGACGGTTGGCGCGGATCGATGCGATCCCCGAGGCGCTGATGTAGCCGCTGCGGCTCTCTTCCCGGAAAAATTCACTGTCCGGAATCAGTCCCTCCGGCATCGCAAGATATTTGTTCTGCAGATCCACGACGTAGATCGGGTTTCCGAAAATGTGGGTGGCAGTGTCGATGAGATATTGCAGTCCGTTTCCGGAAAAAACAGCGTTGACGAGCAGATGCATGCCGACGGTGATCTGCTGCAATTCCGTCAGGTGTTCCATGGTCAGATTAAATAACCGCTCACAGGAAATGTCATTTCCGAAGTATACAATGGTAAATGCGCTGTTTTCATATGCGGAAAAATCAATGGCGTCACCGCAGCAGAACACGGCGAAATCTTCCGGCATAGACGGATCGGGAAGTGAATCCGGATCGGTCAGATAGAGTGTGGATGGTTCAAAGGCGGACTGTTTCTGTTCCAACATGCGCACACAGAGCAGATCCCGGGACTGATCCGGGCATCCGAAGCACTGCGGGGCGCATTTATTTTCTCTTAATTTGTCTAATAAAAGATGTAATTCCATAGCAATCTCCTATATTGTGCAGACACACAAAAAAATAAAAAACAACGGGTTGTTTCTCGGACAATAAACCAATGATTCCGGCGCTTATATTATATATAATGAGCGTACAAAGGTAAAGTACAAAAAGAAAGGATGAAAAAAATGAATCGTACAACATTAGGTAAGTATCAGAGAAGCGTTTCCATCATTGGCGTCGGCTGTACTCCGTTTATGTATACAGTGGACAATCCGGAGACGAACGGTCTGACAGAGGGAGAATTGTTCGGATATGCCGCGCTCAAAGCGATGGAAGATGCAGGAGTCAATCCGCAGGATGTGGATTTTTATTTCCATGGACAGGCAAGTCCGCTGAACGGATCAAACTACCTGACTCCGAACATCCAGATCGGAAACTGGTTCGGTATGAAAGGAAAAGGATCGATCCACCATTCCGAAGCATGCTGTACCGGATATCTGGCGATCGAGCAGGCAGTCAATGCAGTCGCTTCCGGAAAATATAACTGCGTCCTGACCGGATGTGTGGAGTTCGGCGACAGCATCCCGGCTCCGGCAACAAGCGTGGAGGCTCCGAAGCACCCGTATAAGCGCGAAAAGATGACAATGGATAAATTCCTTGCAACAACATCCTGGCTTTATGACCGTGCTTATGCAAGAAGTCTGATGGCTCCGATGGAACTGATCTACGATGATGCGGCAGAAGACTATGTGCGTACCCGCGGGATCACAGCGCAGGAGATGGACGATACATTGAACTGGATGGCGATCAACAACCGCCGTAACGCGGCAAAGAATCCGCTGGCGCTGGAGCGTACGGAATTTGCGGATATTGCAAAAGAAAAAGGATTCGATAATGTGATGGATTACATGAGATCCCCGTACAACCCGAAGATGGGAGACTTTCTTCGTATGGAGGGCGTAGAGCGTAAATGTGACGGAGCGGCAGCTGCGATCGTATGCGCAACCGAGATGATCCCGGAGATCGCAAAGAATTTAAAACACAGACCGATCGAAGTTCTGGGAGTCGGAAGCGCGGCATGCGAGTCCACAACTCCTCATTTTGAACTGCGTGCGACAGAAGAAGCAGTCCGTCAGGTCTATGAGATGACAGGCGTACAGCCGGAAGAACTGGATCTGTTCTTTGCAAATGACTTCATCATCACCTCACACCTCTGTGCGGCTGAGATCGCAGGATATCTTCCGTACGGAGAGGGATGGAAATATATCTGCGAGGGACGTACCGCATACGACGGAGATAAACCGATCAACACAAACGGAGGAAGAACTTCGTTTGGTCACGCGCATGCGGCGTCCGGTATGGCAGACGTATACGAGGCATGTATGCAGATGCGCGGCGAATGCGGCGAACGTCAGGTGAAAAAACTGCCGAAGACAACGATGCTTCGAGGATACGGCGGTGCGCAGAACGTAGCGGCGGTACTTCTTCGGACGATTGAGGAATAGGAGGACGAATACGATGAGCGTTAAATTGGAAAAAGTAGTAGAAAAATTTTACGAAGGTCTGGAAGAAGGAAAATTCCTCGGACGTAAATGTAAAGAGTGCGGAGCAGTAGAATTTCCTCCGGTTTATGCATGCAACACTTGCGGATGCATGGATATGGAATGGGTCGAGATCAGCGGAAAAGCTGTGATGAAATCGATCGTTATGCCGGCTGCATTGTCCTCAAAACCGGAATACAGCCAGATGGGACCGATCGCATACGGAGAAGTTGAGATAGAAGAGGGCGCAAGCTTCAATGCGGTCGTCAAAGGGATCAACAAGAAAAAAAGAAAAGAACTGCTGGAGAAACTTCCGGTTCCGGTACACGCAGAAATCTTCCAGAGAGACGGATACAAAACCGTTGTGTTCGCGCTGGACGAGGAATAAAAGAAGCCCGGAAACTGACGGGAATATAAGAGACATAAGCAGGCTCCACTTTATTTGGTGTTAAAATATGATGCGCCGGATCTGTATGCAGATCCGGCAAAAAAGGAAACAGACAACCGTATCCGCAAAGGATATGCAGAAGAAAAAGGAGATTTATCATGGATAGAAAAGAATTAGAAGCAAAGATCATTGAACTGGTAGCGATGTCTTACAACAAAGACGCAAGCGAACTGAGCGTGGACACAAAGATCAAAGAAGAATTGGGCGGAGCATCCCTTTTGATGGTAGGACTTGTTTCCGAGATCGAAAATGAACTGGACGTTCTGATCCAGCTTCAGGTAGCAGCGGCATGCGCAACGATCGGCGAACTGGTGGACAAAGTTGAGGAGCAGATGTAAATGAGTATTTTAGATCAGATTTACGAGAAAGCGAAGCAAAATCCGCAGCGCGTCGCATTTCCGGAAGCGGAAAATGAGAAGATGATGCAGGCGGCTTACGAGACCGGAAAAGACGGTTATATCATTCCGATCCTCGTCGGAGATGCGCAGAAGCTACAGGCTTTGAGTGAGGAACGTGGATATGACAGTTCGGTATTTTGTTTTGTCGACATTCAGGAAGAAGAGTATAAGAACAAACTGATCGGCATGTATGTAGCGCAGCCGGGCAGATTTTTGAAAGAAAAAGCACTCGCACGCCGGATGCAGGATCCGCTTTACTATGCGATGGTCATGCAGGCAGTGGAAGAAGCGGAAGTTACGTTTGCCGGAATCGACAATACGACGGGCGACGTACTTTTGGCAGGACAGATGATCATCGGAATGCAGCCGGGGATCAGCACGATCTCCAGTATCGGACTTTGCGATATTCCGGGATTTGAGGGCAGCGAGGGAAGTCTTCTGGCAGTGGGAGACAGCGCGGTATGCACCAATCCGAATGCAGAGCAGCTTGCAAGCATTGCGATCTCCGCATGCGACACGGTAAAAGCTCTGCTCGACTGGGAGCCGCGGTGCGCGATGGTAAGTTATTCCACACTTGGAAGCGGTCAGGGAGAACTGATCGACAAAGTTGTGGAGGCGGTGAAGATTGCCGGGGAACAGCGCCCGGATCTCGCGATCGACGGAGAATTCCAGTTCGACGCGGCGATCTCTCCGGCTGTTGCGGCAAAGAAAGTCGGACGTGAGAGCAAAGTGGCAGGAAAAGCCAACGTTGTGATCTGGCCGGATCTGAATGTGGGAAATGTGGCAGTCAAACTGATCCAGCAGTTCGGACACGCCAACGCGTACGGTCCGATGCTTCAGGGATTCAACAAAGTGGTATGTGACTGTTCCAGAGGGGCTCCGGTTTCCGAGATCAAAGGAAATATCGTGATCAGCGCAGTCCGCGCAGCGGGAATGCGGTAAGAAAAGAGGGAAATACAAGATGAAGAAATATAAGGTGCTGGCGCTCAATCCGGGATCTACATCGACGAAGATCGCGTTGTTTGACGGAGAAGAGTGTCTGTTTTCAAAAAATGTCTCCCATGATGCGGGAGAACTGGAGAAGTTCGCTACATTGAGCGAACAGCTTCCATACCGTCGGGATATGATCCTGTCTCTGTTAAAAGAGGCAAACGTATCTCTGGAAGACGTGGACGTGTTTGTAGGACGCGGAGGCGGACTTGTGGCAATGGAGGGCGGCACATACGAAGTGACGGATCTGATGCTGGAACATGCGAAGAACTGTGCCAACGGCGTCATCCATCCGGCAAGCCTAGGACCGCAGCTTGCCCGTGAATTTGCAGAACAGTACGGCGCAAAGGCAATGGTTGTTAATCCGCCGGACGTGGATGAACTGCAGGATCTTGCGAGAATGACCGGTATCAAAGGCGTGAACCGTGTCATCCATCTGCATGCGCTGAACTTAAAAGAGACAGCGATCCGTCACAGTAAAAATGTGATGAACAAGAAATATGAAGAATGTAATTATGTAGTCTGCCATATCGGAGGCGGAATCTCTGTTTCCGCGCACCGTCATGGAAAAATGGTAGACGGTTACGACATCGTAGGCGGCGAGGGACCGATGGCTCCGACACGCTGCGGAAGCGTTTCCGTGGCAGATCTGCTTCAATATATGAAGAAAGAGAATCTGGAAATCGCGGATGTGAAGAAACTCTGTACGAGAACCGGCGGATTTGTAAGCCATACCGGAATTTCCGACGCGCTGGAACTGACAAAGCGCGCGCAGGCAGGCGATAAGTATGCGGAAATGCTCTGGAACACGATGATCTACCAGATCGAGAAATGTATCGGTTCCATGGCTGCTGTGCTCCACGGAAAGGTAGACGGAATCCTGCTCGGAGGCGGAATGGTCTATAATGAAGATCTGGTCCGCCAGATCACGGAAAGCTGTTCTTTCATCGCTCCGGTTTACGCATATCCGGGTGAATTTGAGATGGAAGCGATGGCGGCAGGCGCGATCCGCGTGCTGAACGGGGAAGAAGAAGTCAAAGAATATACAGGCAAACTTGTATGGGACGGATTCCCGTGGCAGGAGTAAGCGCATGGATGAAAAAAAGAGAAAACGGGTCAATATGCTGACACTGGCATTTGGAATCGCATTTATGCCTCCGATCTGGGCGGTGCTTTCCCCATATCTCGGTGTGAGCACCGGAGCGGTGGCGCTGATCTGCGCGGGGCTTTATGTGGCAAACGGAAATAAGCGGAAAGATGCGCTGAAGATCGCGGTCGGATTTCTTTGCGGAGATCTCTGGGCAGTGCTTGCAGTCTGGATCATGGAAACACTTCCGTTTCATCCGAATGTGGAATTGTACTGTACGTTGTTTGTGCTTGGCGGACTGGCAGTTCTGATCGGGGAGAGCCTGCCGAAGTGGATCTTTGTACCGTCCTGGCTCTGCGGCTGGGCGATCGGTCTTACGATCATGGGACCGCTTCCGGTTGCGGAACTTGGTTCTCTGCCGATCCAGATCGGCGTGGCGATGATCGCCGGCGTCGTATATGTGGGGATCGGAGTGGATGCGCTCCAGAAATGGCTTGTGAGAAAGATTCTTCCGGAGTCAAGATGACGAGATTGTTATATAAATATAATAATCTTTAGATTGAAGAACGGCGGGATTGTCTTATAATAAAGATATAGCGGTGGACAAGAGAGTGGGAAAACTGCTCCTTGTCCTTTTTTTGTACAGGCGACGAGCCAAAGTCCGGGCTTGCCCGGGACCTTGGCGACTGCTTACAATCCCGGAATGTGCCTTTTGGCACTTCCGGTGATTGATACCGCGAAGATAAAGGGACAGGAGGCAGCAGGTTATGAAACTGAGTGCAGAGCAAAAAGAGCGGGTAGAAGAACTGCTCGCGCAGATGACATTGGAGGAGAAGATCGGACAGATGAATCTGGAATCTCCGTCCATCGTCGGCGGATTCGACGTGCCGTTTGAAGAGCTGATCGAGATGATGACGGACGGCAGATTGTCCAAAGAAGAATTTCAGAAGATCATGTCCACCGCACAGCGTGATTATCATGAAGACGATATCCGCGCCGGAATGGTCGGGGCGATGATGGCGGATGATCCGCGGAAAAATAATGAGCTGCAGAAGATCGCAGTGGAGGAGAGCAGACTGGGGATCCCGATGCTGACCGGATTTGACGTGATCCACGGACTGCGCACCGTGTATCCGATCGCGATCGCGGAAGCAGGAACATTCGACCCGGAGCTGTTTGAGCGGACGGCGCATCTGGCGGCGCGTGAGTCGAGAGCCCATGGGATCAACTGGAATTTTGCGCCGATGATCGATGTGGCGAGAGATTCCAGATGGGGACGTGTATCGGAGGGACCGGGAGAAGATCCGTATCTCGGAAGTATATTTGCCCGTGCAAAAATCCGGGGACTCCAGAGCGATACATCGGATACGGCTGATTATGTGGCGGCATGTCTGAAACATTATGTGGCATACGGCGCATGTGAATCGGGGCGGGATTACAATACGACGAGCATGTCGGTTTCCCGGCTTCACAATGTTTATCTTCCGACGTTCAAAGCAGCGGTGGAAGAGGGCGCGGCGACGGCAATGGCGGCGTTCAATGATTTAAACGGCGTTCCGTGTACCGTCAATCCTTACACACTCCGCACGATCTTGAAAGATCTGTACGGACTGCCGGGATTTGTAGTCAGCGACGCCAATGGGATCAAAGAATGTGTGGCGCATGGCATTGCGGAAGATGAAAAAGACGCAGGATGTCAGGCGGTCAATGCGGGACTGGATATGGATATGGGAACGCATATTTACAAAGATCATCTGAAACAGGCGGTGGAAGACGGACGGGTTTCCATGGACGTGCTCGACGACGCTGTCCGCCGGATCCTTTCCGTGAAAATGTGGCTCGGCTTGTTTGAGAATCCGTATGTGCCGGAAGATGTGATCAGGCTGTACGAGCAGAGCGGACTTCCGGAAGCGGACGTGCAGACCGCGCGTGAAGCGGCGGAAAAGTCGATCGTTCTCTTAAAAAATGAAAACGGGATCCTGCCTCTTTCCAGAGGGCAGAAGATCAGTCTTGTCGGAACGCTTGCGGCAGATGCGAAAGAAGTCTGCGGCGCATGGGCGATGAGCTGGAAAGAGGAAGACTGTGTGTCGATCCTGGACGGGCTGAAAAAGAGCGGTGCAGACCTCGCTTATTATCCGTGCGGAGGACCGGAGGGTGAACTGAACGAGGAAGAGATCCGCCGGGCGTGCGCGGACGGCGACGTGATCGTGGCAGTGGTCGGAGAGCTTTGCAGCATGAGCGGAGAGGCGTCCTCGAAAGCGGACATTACGTTGCCGGGAAAACAGCGGGAACTTCTGGAAAAACTGCTGGCGTCGGGAAAACCGGTCGTAACGGTTCTGATGAACGGACGTCCGCTGGCGCTTGGATGGGAGGCGGAACATCTGCCGGTTATCGTGGAAGCATGGCATCTTGGGATCGAAATGGGAAATGCGGTCGCAAACGTATTATTCGGCGACGTCAATCCGAGCGGAAAACTGGCGTCTTCGTTCCCGTCTGTGAGCGGACAGTGTCCGATGTATTACAATCATCCGAGTACCGGACGTCCGGGAAGCAACAGTAAATTTACTTCCCGCTATCTGGATGCGCCGCATGAAGCGCTGTACCCGTTCGGCTATGGATTGAGCTATACGACATTTGCATATGAGGAGCTTCATGTGGAAGAACAAAGCGACTGCCTGCATGTCAACGTGTCCGTGAAAAATACGGGAGACCATACCGGAACGGAAACGGTGCAGCTTTACATGCAGGATGTGACGGCAAGTCTGGTGCGTCCGGTCAAAGAACTGCGCGGCTTTGCAAAGGTTGAACTGCAGCCGGGAGAAGAGAAACGCGTGGAACTGACGCTGAAAAAAGCAGAAATGGGATTTTACGACAATCAGGGACAGTATGTAAAAGAAGACGGATTGTTCCGAATCTATGTCGGCGGCAATTCCAGAGACTGTCTGTGTGAAGAGATCAGAGTGAAATTTTAAGGAGTGATTTACAATCAGGCTGTGCGGATGTCCGTACAGCCTGATCGACTTTATAAGACTTTACTGAACTGAATGAGAGGGGGATTTGCGAAATGTTTCCGGAGTCACCCCTGTTTCGCGTTTGAACATTTTTCCAAAATAACTGGGACTCTGAAAACCGCAGGTGTGCGCAATATCCAGTATCTTCATGTCGGGATGGGTGAGGAGCAATGCTCTGGCACGGCTTACGCGGATGCCGAGGATGAAATGGGACAATGTCTGCTGCATCGTCTGTTTGAACAGGGCACAGAGATATTCCCGGGAAAGCCCGGCATGCGCGGCGAGTTCATCTAAGGATAAATCTTCGGCATAATGTTCCTCGATATAGGAGATCACCGACGTGATCCGTTCATTTGTGTTTTTTTGCGCGCTCGGATAAATCCGCGAGACAGACGGGCAGAGATCGAGCAGAAAACCGTAACATTCTCTGGAAAATTCAAGCGGATCGTTCTTTGTATGATCGGAAATACTGCGGTCGTGTATCAGGCAGATCGTCCGGAGATGGCGTTCGAAGATTTCCGGAATCGACAAATGATAGACGCCGGTTTCGTACATTTGCAGTGCGTGAAGAATTTCCCTGCAAGCTGACCCTCCGAATCCGATGAAATGCACCGTCCAGTCATCGGAAACTGCCTGATAGACATGCGGAATCTCCGGATAAATGAGAAGCCCCTGCCCTTGAGAAATGATAGAACGCTGTCCGTTTACAATAAATTCCCCTTGTCCTTTGACACAGTAAAACCATTGGAAGAACGGCATTCCACCGGGTCGGACGATCGGTTCCTGGTGATGGTCGACTCCGATCAGTTCCAGCTGCAGAGGGAGCGGGCGGTTCGGATTTTGGATATGGAACATCATAGTGTAAGACCTCCTTAGCGTCGGTGTACAAGGAACATTTTCCCCCTTGTACACTTATGTTAATATTATTATATAAATATTATGATATTAAGATTGTGATCGGATGTCAAGAATACTTATAATAAAAGCAGAAACGGAATATAAACCAAAAAGGAAAACAAACCAAAAGGAGACAAACAGAAAACAGATTAAGGAGGATGTTCTGATGAGTGAAACAACAGAAAAATACCCGATTCCGGAGATCCGGAAAGACGGTCGGATCTCCACGTTATATGTGAAAGGGGAACCGTTCTTTGCATTGAGCGGAGAAATCCACAATTCCAGTGCGAGCAGTCTGGATTATATGGAAGAACATGTGTGGAAACAAGTGGAAGATATGCATTTGAATTCTCTGATCGTACCACTCTACTGGGAGACGATCGAGCCGGAAGAGGGGCAGTATGATTTCACACTTCCGGACGGACTGATCCGGCAGGCGAGAGAATATAAGATGCATCTGATCTTTTTATGGTTCGGGCTTTGGAAAAATGCAGAATCATTTTATGTGCCGGGCTGGATGAAGCGGGATTCGGAAAAATACTGGCGCGTGCAGACGGCTTTGGGGGAGACGATCAATACGATCTCACCGTTCTGCCGGGACGCGGTCGAAAAGGATGCGAAAGCATTTGCTGCGGTGATGGCGCACATCCGGGAAGTTGATGCGGACGAATCTACCGTGATCGTCATGCAGGTGGAAAATGAGATCGGACTTTTGAATACGGCGTGCGATTACAGCCCGGGAGCAAGGGAAGCGTTTGCAAAAGAAATCCCGGAGGAAATGGCGAAGCTTTACGGCGCGCGGGGGGATTGGAAATCTGCGTTCGGCGACGATGCGGAAGAATATTTTATGGCATATCATTTTGCGAAAGCGGTGGAGCAGATCACAGATGCGGGTCGGAAAGAATATCCGCTTCCATGCTATGCGAATGCGTGGCTCAGGCAATATCCGTGGTATGCGGGATCTTATCCGTCAGGCGGTCCGGTCTGTGAAGTACATAAGATCTGGAAGATGGCGGCTCCGTCGCTGTTTACATTGGCGCCGGATATTTATGTGCCGTATGTGGCAAATGTGATGGATGAATATAGTTACGACGGCAATCCGCTGTTTGTGCCGGAAGTCCGAAAAGACGCGGTGACGGCATCTTACGCGCTGTATGCCTTTGGAAAACACAATGCGATCTGCTATTCCCCATTTGGGATCGAGGATCTTGCGCTGCCGCAGGAAGCGATCGACCGTCCGCCGATGGAAGTGATGGCGGCGCTCAATATCGATCCGTCTGCGTTTGAGATACGGGGAAGTAAAGAATATCTCGGAAGAGTCTATCAGTTGATCGATGAGATGAAACCGCTTTATATGAAATACCGCGGAAGCGAGCATCTGAAAGCGTATGTGCGAAAATCCGATACAGATTTCGGAACCTATTTCCGGTTTAAAAATTATGATGTATCGGTGGCATATGCGCCGAAGATGCCGGAGAAACCACTGGCAGCAGGAATGATCTATGAACTTTCAGAAGATCAATTCCTGATCGTCGGCATGAGAAGTACATTTACATTCCGTGCAAAGGAAAGTGACGGAAAGAAAGTGAATTATGTCAAAGTACAGGAGGGCGAGATCAAAAACGGCGAGTGGCTGCCGGGAAGAATCCTGAACGGAGATGAGCAGATGAGCCTGAAATGCGGAGATATGGCAGAATGTCTGTATGTGGAGTTATATAAATATTGATATTGGGATATGAAAAACGGTGAGGTCAAAATCAGAGGTGTAATTTTGACCTCATGTTTTTATGGTAAAAAGAAAAATGGAAAGACAGGTCATTTTTGAGCGAGGAAAGACGGCAAAAAAAGGGAAGCCGTTGGAGGGAGGCTGATTTATACTTAAATACATAAACGATGTCAGGGTCGGTGATCATCGACGCCAAGGTCAAAATGAAGAGAGAAAGGGAGAAAACAATGAAGATTTTAGGTTTATCATTTGGAAAGAAAAATGCAAACTGCGACATTCTCACGAAAGAAGCACTGTACGGAGCACGCGAGGCGTATCCGGACGCAGAGATCAAATTTATCAACACACAGCGATTGAATATCGGACGCTGTATCGGGTGCGGAGCATGTTCGACGGCTCTGGAAAAAGGAAAAGACAACAACTGTATCATCAAAGACGATTTCCAGATGCTTGAAAATGAAGTTCGTGCGGCAGATGCGATCATCCTTGCTGCTCCGGTTTATGTTCTTCAGCCGGTAGGACAGTTCAAAGACTTTGTAGACCGTTTCTCCTGCCGTCATGATGTATCCGCGATCAACTGGGTGCTGGACAAGAGAAGAAGCGGAGAAATGCCGGGAGATCCGGATGAATTTCCGCAGGAGCGCTTAAAGAGACGTACGGTATCTTACATTTCCGTAGGAGGCGCAAGTACAGAAAACTGGACATCCATGGGAACCGCATCTCTGCATCTGTTCGGATTTCCGGCGATGATGCAGGTCGTTGCAAACTATAACGCTTACAGCATGGGAACCGTAGCAAATCCATATCTGGACGACGAACTGATCGAACGCATGCACGAGATCGGAAAACGTACCGCAGCCGCATTTGAGATGAACCCGGAAGATGTAGAATTCTATGCGCCGCAGGGAACCGGAACATGTCCGGTCTGCCATCAGAATCTTCTGACAGTCAATGGAACTACAACCGTAGAATGTCCGATCTGCGGAATCGAGGGAAAGATCGCGATCAACGGGGACAAGCTGGAAGTGACATTCTCCGAGGAACAGCAGGCAAGAGCCAGAGGCACGTTCAAAGGACTTCGCGAGCATACAACGGAGATTCAGGGATTCGGAGCAATCTGCGCGCCGAAGATCATGGCGAACAAAGAATTGCTGGATGAAAAGATGGATCGCATCAAAAATTTTGAGAAATATATCGAGGCATAATGATGGTATTGGTGATCACAGATAACAGAGTAAAAGACCGGGACGCCTATCTTCCGCTTGCAAAAGCATTCGCCGCGGACGGTGCAAACGACAAAGGATGTCATGAGATGAACGTATATGTGGATCCGGGAGTGGAGAACCGCGTCGTATTCGTATCGAAATGGGATGCAAAAGAAGATTTTCTTGCACATGTGCAGGGAGAGTCCTTTGCAAAACATATCCCGGGGATGGCGCCGTATTATGAATCCGGAACGGATACGTTTCTGGAACTGGCGGAATAAAAGGACAGAATAAGGAATCTAAGGTAAATATAGCAAAAAGCGACTGTACGGAAACGAAGCGAAACAGAAGTTTCTGTACAGTCGCTTTTTGTGTGACAAAAATAAATTTTTATTCAATGTCTGAAAACGAATGACTGCTTAATTGTTGAATGATATAATACTTGATAAAGATGACGAATTAGAAAAATGAAGGATCGGAGAGTAGTAAAATTATGGAAGAAAATAAAACAACAATAGTACAAAAAACTGTGAAATCAGGTATTACATTCGGTAGTGCTTTAGCTATGGTCATAAGTTATACAACATGGAAATCAGTCGGGTGGGCAATTTTTCATGGTTTGCTTAGCTGGGTATATGTCATTTATTTTGTTTTACGTTATTAGATCGGAAGTTGTCAAATTGAAAAATGGGAGTTCAAATTCCTATTGCAATGCAGCACGTATATTAACAGAAAAACACCTGCCCAGACAGATGCTTTCAATTTCCTCTGTCCGGTCAGGTGTTTTTATCCTACCAGCTTACAAAGAATAAATTATTTCCTACATTGACGCCCGGTCGATCGGTCGCGCCGGCATAAAGGAAATAGTAACAGTCGGCAACGGAAGCAAGCCGCGCGCCGTTGATCGCGTCTTGGGCAACCTGATAGGACAAGGCGGTCGGTCCCTGCGCGAGAACGGTGTCCAGTCGTCCGCTCCAGGTCGGTTCAAATTGTCCCGGCGCATAGATCACTTCGGTGATCGTATTCGGGAACAGCGGGCTGTATACACGGTTCATGATCACGGTTGCAACGGCAAGCATGGAGTCATAATCCTGATAAGCTTCACACTGCAGGATCGCGGCAAACACGTCCAGTTCGCTGGATGAAACATTCGGAGTCCCTCCGCCTTGGATCACAGTGTCATCGCCGCCGGAATTGCCACCGCTCTCCGGAACGGATGGTTCTGCCGGAGGAGCCGGATCCGGTGCGGTGGTTCCGGAATTGTCGCTGCCGGAACTGTTATCGGAGTGATTTTCGTCCGGTTTGTCGGAATTTGGTTTATTGGAAGACCCATTATTCTGAGCCGCATTCTGCTTTTCGGCTTCCGCCGCGGCTTTCTGTGCGGCAAGCTGCGCTTCCTCTGCGCGGAGCTGGGTAAGCTGTGCGGAGAAAGAAGCAAGATCCGTGGAGGTGGCTGCGGCAGTTGCCTGCAGCGCTGCCTGGCGTCCCTCCAGTGTTGTCTGAAGTTCGGTCAGGGAAGTCTGCTGATCGATCAGCGTCGCTTCCTCCATGGCGATCTCTTCCTGAAGCGCCTGAAGTTCTTCCAGCATTTCCCGGTCATAACTGCTGATATTCTGGATAAAATCTGCTTTGTTCAGAAAATCGGTCATCGTTTCCGCAGAGAAAAGCATTTCCAGAAGTGTTGCATTTCCGGTTTCGTACATATACTTGATACGGGTTTTCATATCTTCGTATTGTTTTGCTTCGTCTGCCTGTGCGGTTGCGAGCGCTTCCTGTGTACGGAGGATTTCTCCGTTGGTGATCTCTACCTGCATCTGAGTGGTGGTGATCTGATCGCTGATGCTGACCATTTCCTGATTGAGTCCGCTTAGCTGCGCCTGCAGTGCCGCTGTTTTGCTTTCCAGCGTAGCAATGTCTTCCGCATAGGTCGGAAGCGTAGGAAGTGCGGCTGTCAATGCACAAAGGGCAGCGGTTCCGGCGATAAAACTGCGCTTGAAATATGTGTTCATAGAGTCAGATTCCTTTCTTTTGTAGCGTGTCAGACGTTGTGTCCGACACTTTTTGGTATAAGCACCGTCCCGGTATCAGGAGAAACGTTCCTGTTATTTGGGAACGGCGGCATCGATTAAAAAGATTTGCTACGACATTATACTATAAATTGCGTTATTACGCAAATTTTGTTAAAATATATCGAAAACGTCGGTGTACAAAAGGGGATACAGGAGAGAAAGAGCGGATATGCATCTCTTTGCAAAACGACGTGAAAAAGACAGGAGAACAGACATATATAAGGAAAGGATTTATAGAAATGCGCAGGATAAAAATGATCGGTCTCGATCTCGACGGGACTTTATTGAATACGAAGAAAGAGTTGACGGAGTATACAAAAGAGATTCTCACGCGTGCGATCGAAAGCGGTGTGACGATACTGACCGCGACCGGAAGACCCTATACGGGGATCCCGGAAGAATTAAGAGAATTTCCGGGGATGCGCTACGCCCTGACATCCAACGGCGCGAGGATCATAGACCGGGAGAAAATGAAAGACACAGAAGAAAAGGGCGTGCTTACCGAACATCTGCTCCCGTTGGAGGATGCGAAAAAAGCATTGGAAATCCTCAGAAAATATGATACATTACAAGAGGTATATTTTGACGGACAGGGGTATGCGGAAGCAGACAAACTGGAGGAAGTCCACCGTTACCATCACAGTCCGCATATGCAGGAATATGTAAGAAAAAGCAGGATCTGTGTTTCCGAATTGGATGAGATCATAGCGCAGGAAAACCGGGCAATGGATAAAGTGCAGGGATTGTTTGCGGATATGAAAGAGCGGGAGCAGGCATGGCAGGAATTGAAGCAGTTTGACAGCCTTGAACTGGTCGGCTCGCTGAAATATAATATCGAGATCAATGCGGCAGGAGTCAACAAAGGAAAAGGGCTTCTGGAATTAGGCGGGATCCTCGGTATTTCAAGAGAGGAGATCATGGCGTTCGGAGACGGAGACAATGACATTGCGATGCTTCGGGAAGTCGGATTCGGCGTTGCAATGGAGAATGCGGACGAGGAAGTGAAAGCAGTCGCAGATTATGTGACAGGGAGCAACGATGAGGACGGTGTCGCAAAGGCGATCGCCCGGTTTGTGCTCGGGGAAACTGTGCAGTAAAGCACAGACAGTTGAAAAATAGGAGGAGAAGAATGTTAGAAGCGTTAAAAATAATTTTCTTGGGAATCGTGGAGGGCATCACGGAATGGCTTCCGATCAGCAGTACGGGACATCTGATCCTGGTGGAAGAGTTCGTTCATCTGGAATTAAGTGATGCATTTGTGGAAATGTTCAATGTCGTGATCCAGTTCGGCGCGATCTTGGCCGTGATCTTACTGTATTTCCACAAGTTGAATCCGTTCTCGCCGAAGAAAACGGAGAAGCAGAAATTGATGACCATTCAGCTTTGGGTGAAAGTAGTGATCGCAACGATCCCGGCCATGGTATTTGGACTATTGTTCGACGATTATGTGGATGAGCATTTTATGAACGCGTATGTGGTTGCGGCGATGCTGATCATCTATGGTATCTTATTTATCGTTGTGGAAAAGAAACATGAGGGCGTACCTCCGAAAGCGGCGAAGCTTTCTCAGCTGACGATCCCGATGATCCTTGCGATCGGAGGCTTTCAGGTGCTTGCGATGATCCCGGGAACTTCACGTTCCGGCGCGACGATCCTCGGCGGACTCCTGATAGGGGCATCCAGAAGCGTGGCGGCGGAATTTACATTCTTCCTTGCGATCCCGGTCATGTTCGGATGGAGCTTTTTGAAAATGCTGAAGTTCGGCTTTGCATTTACCGGACAGGAATTTTTCATGCTGCTGCTCGGATGCGCGGTTTCATTCGGAGTATCGGTGTTCGCGATCAAATTCCTGATGAAATATATCAAAAACCATGACTTCAAAGTATTTGGATATTACCGGATCGTGCTTGGTGTGATCGTGCTTTTGTATTTTGGTGTTACCGCGTTGATGGCATAAGCGGCAGCGTAAATCGTGTAAGAAGAGTGAGTGCATATTCTTTTTATAAAAAAATGGAATATGCACTTGTTTTTTCGGAAAAAAGTGTTAGAATATAAAGATAGTGTGCATAAACATACAAATAATTATGAATAAATATGTGGAGGAATGAAAGATGAAAAAGAAAGTATTGAGCGTATTATTGGTTGCAGCCTGCGCATTTTCCATGGCAGCCTGCGGTTCAGACGGAAAGAGTGAAGATGGCGGAGACGCAGCAGAGAAAGAAACACTTGTAATGGCGACAAACGCAGAATTCCCGCCGTATGAATATCGTGAGGGAGAAGAGATCGTCGGTATCGATATCGACATTGCAAATGCGATCGGAGAAGAGCTTGGCGTGGAAGTAAAAGTGGAAGATATGGACTTTGATTCCGTGATCCCGGCGATTTCCAGCGGAAAAGCAGATTTCGGGGCAGCAGGTCTGACGATCACAGAAGAGCGTCTTGCAAACGTTGACTTTACAGATACTTACGCACATGCGACACAGGTGATCATCGTAACAGAGGACAGCGAGATCGCAGGACCGGACGATCTGGTTGGAAAATCCATCGGTGTCCAGCTTGGAACAACAGGTGATATTTATGCAGGAGATGTGGAAGATTCCACAGTAGAGCGTTACAAAAAAGGATTCGAGGCTGTTCAGGCATTGTCTCAGGGCAAGATCGATGCGGTCGTGATCGACAGCGAGCCGGCAAAAGAATTTGTTGCGGATGCAGAGGGTCTGAAGATCCTTGACGAAGCATTTACGGAAGAAGATTATGCGCTTGCCGTTGCAAAAGACAACGAAGAACTGACAAAGAAGCTGAACGAAGCGCTGGCAAACTTAAAAGAGTCCGGAAAACTTGACGAGATCATTGGAAAATACATTTCTGCAGACGCAGAATAATGAAAGAGGATATTGAGCATGTTACAATCATTTCAGGAGAGGTTTTATCTTAATTTTATAGCGGATGACCGTTGGAAATATCTTGTGAACGGTCTGAAAGTAACGCTGACGATCACATTTTTTGCATTGATCATCGGTGTGGTTCTCGGTTTCCTTGTAGCGATCGTTCGTTCGACCTATGATAAAACCGGCAAGCTGAAGATTCTGAATCTGATCTGCAAAGTGTATCTGACGGTGATCCGCGGAACTCCGGTTGTCGTCCAGCTTTTGATCATTTACTTTATCATCTTCGGAAGTGTGGACATCAACAAAACGCTCGTTGCCGTGATGGCGTTTGGATTTAACTCCGGAGCGTATGTGGCGGAGATCTTCCGTTCCGGTATCATGTCTATCGACGACGGACAGTTCGAGGCGGGACGAAGCCTTGGTTTTAACTATGCGCAGACGATGTTCTATATTATCATGCCGCAGGCGTTTAAAAATGTGCTTCCGGCGCTCGGAAACGAGTTTATCGTACTTTTAAAAGAGACATCTGTTTCCGGTTACATCGCACTGGAAGATCTGACAAAGGGCGGAGACATTATCAGAAGCCGTACATACGATGCATTTATGCCGCTGATCGCTGTTGCGGTGATTTATCTTGTAATGGTTATGATCTTTACGAAACTTGTCAATATGCTGGAGAGGAGGCTGAGAAACAGTGATCACTAATGGTGATGTTTTGATCGAAGTAAAAGACGTGCACAAAGTATTCGGAAATTCACTGCACGCTTTGAATGGGGTCTCCGAAACGATCCGAAAGGGCGAAGTTGTCGTGATCGTCGGTCCGTCAGGATCCGGGAAATCGACGTTCTTACGTTCCCTGAACTTGTTGGAAGTTCCGTCGAGCGGAAGCATTTTCTTCGAGGGGACCGATATCACAAGCAAAGAAACAAACATCGATATGCATCGGCAGAAGATGGGCATGGTATTCCAGCATTTCAATCTGTTCCCGCATAAGACGATTCTGGAAAATATCACGCTTGCGCCGATCAAAGTTCTGAAAAAGAGCAAAGAGGAAGCGGAAGCGCGGGCAATGGAATTGTTGGAAAAAGTCGGACTTGCGGCAAAGGCAAACGCGTATCCGTCTCAGCTTTCCGGCGGACAGAAACAGCGGATCGCGATCGTGCGCGCACTGGCGATGGATCCGGAAGTGATGCTGTTCGATGAACCGACTTCCGCGCTCGATCCGGAGATGGTCGGCGAGGTGCTGGAACTGATGAAAGAACTGGCGCGGGATGGCATGACGATGGTTGTCGTGACACACGAGATGGGATTTGCCAGAGAGGTGGCAACCCGCGTGATCTTTATGGAATCCGGAGAAGTCAGAGAGCAGGGAAGCCCGGAAGAATTTTTCGGAAACCCGAAAGACGAGCGACTGAAAGAATTTTTGTCGAAGATTTTGTAAACATTGCGGATCGGAAGCGGTCCTTTATATGGGAAAGGCAGTTCTCCAAAACGGAGGGCTGTCTTTTCGTTGCTATTACAATGGGGTAGAATGAATGCGATATGAACATATTTCAAAAGGCGTTTTTTTAGAGCGCCCGAACCGGTTTCTTGCTTATGCAGAGCTGGCTGGAAAGAAAGAGACGATCCATGTGAAGAACACCGGACGATGCGCGGAACTGCTGAAGCCCGGCGCTGTGATCTATGTACAGGAAAGTCAGAATACAAAGCGGAAGACGAAGTGGGATCTGATCTGCGTGGAAAAGGGCGACCGGCTTGTCAATATGGACTCCCAGATACCGAATCGGGTCGTCAGGGAATGGCTCGGCGAGGGACATTTGTTTCCGGATATCCGAAAGATCCGTCCGGAGACAACCTACGGAAATTCCCGGTTTGATCTGTATGTGGAAGCAGGTGGCGATCCGGAAAACGGTTCCGAAAATGATCCGGAAAACGAAGCGGCGCTTCGGAAGATTTTTATTGAGGTGAAAGGTGTGACGCTGGAAGAAAACGGCGTGACCCGGTTTCCGGATGCGCCGAGCGAGCGGGCGGTCAAACATTTGGAGGAGCTGAGCCGTGCGGTGAAAGAGGGATACGAAGCGTATGTCGTTTTCGTGATCCAGATGAAAGGCGTGCGCTATTTTACGCCGAATATAGATACACATCCGGAGTTTTGTCAGGCGTTAAAAGCGGCAAAAAAAGCGGGCGTTCATGTGCTGGCTTATGATTGTGTGGTGGAAAAAGACAGTATTCGGATGGACGAGGAGATTCCGGTTGTTTTGGAAAGTCCGTTATTGAAAGAAGCAGTGGATCCGTTGGTTTGCTGGTATCGGGAAAATCATCGGGATCTGCCGTGGCGGAATCATCCGGACGCGTATCGGGTATGGGTTTCCGAGATCATGCTGCAGCAGACACGGGTGGAAGCGGTGAAGCCGTATTATGCGAGATTTTTGCAGGAACTGCCGGATGTGCAGGTGCTTGCGGAAGTGAAAGAAGACCGGCTGATGAAACTGTGGGAGGGACTTGGTTATTATAACCGGGTACGGAATATGCAGAAAGCGGCGCAGCAGATCGTCGATCTGTATGACGGCAGATTTCCGGAAACTTATGAGGAGATCCGGATGTTGTCCGGGATCGGAAACTACACAGCCGGGGCGATCTGTTCGTTTGCATACGGCATCCCGAAGCCGGCGGTGGACGGAAATGTGCTCCGGGTTGTTTCGAGACTTCTTGCAAGCGATGCGGATATTATGAAAGCAAGTGTCCGTGCCGAGATGGAGAATCGGATCGAAGAGGTGATCCCGCCGGATGCGGCATCGGATTTTAATCAGGGGCTGATCGAGCTGGGAGCGATCGTCTGTGTGCCGAACGGGGAGCCGAAATGTGATGTGTGTCCGCTTTCCCATCTCTGTAAGGCGAAAGCGCAGGGCATCCAGATGCAGCTTCCGGTTAAAAAGAAAGCCAAAGCGCGCAGGATCGAAAAGCGGACGGTACTTTTGTTCCGGGACAGTGAAACAGTGGCGATCCGGAAACGTCCGGCAAAAGGATTGCTGGCAGGTCTGTATGAACTGCCGAATTTGGACGGTCATCTTTCCTCTGAAGAGGTGATCGCGTACAGCGCGTCCATCGGGCTGATGCCGGTGCGTATCAAAAAAATGGGGGCGGCGAAGCATATTTTCAGTCATGTGGAATGGCATATGACCGGATATGAGGTTGTCGTAGACGAATTGGAAAAAAACTGCAGTGAAGAAATGATTTTTGCAGCAAAAGATGAGATCCAAAAGAAATATTCGATTCCGTCGGCATTCGAGGCATATTTGCCGAGAGAAAAGGAGAGAAAGCATGAGTGAGCAGACAGAGCTGTCGAAACAGCAGAAGAAATCAAAAGAAACAAAGGCGCGAATTTTCCGGGCAGCAAAACAGATCCTGCAGAAGAAAGGATATGAAGAACTGTCGATCAAAAATATCTGCGAGGAAGCGGGAGTTTCCAACGGAAGTTTTTATCATCATTTCAAGACGAAAGACGATCTTCTTTCTTATTATATAGAAGAACAGCCGAGTATCAATCCGGATCTGCTCGATCTTCCGGATAATTCGGAGGAGGTCAAGATCGCGATCATCCGCGTATATTTGAATTATGTGGAATATTGCCGGGAACTGGGCGTTGAATTTATGGCAGGATATTACAATCCGAAAAATCAGGCGCTGAATCCGGTGATCCGGACGGAGCGTCCGTATCCGATCGTGACCGTGCAGACTTATGTGGAAAAAGCGATCGAGGCGGGCGTTGCCCGGCTGAATGTGGCGATCGAAGAGTTCACGACCGATATCCGGATGATCGTTATCGGAAATGTATTTGAGTGGTGTCTGCATCAGGGAGAGACAGATTTTGAGGGGAATATGCGCCGGTCTCTCGGAAAATATCTGGACAGTACCGTTGTGTCGCCCAAGTGACAGAAAAAGAAGTCCGGAGGCAAGACAAAAGAGGAGACGGAGAAGAGAGGTAGAATGTGAAGTACCAGTTTATTGTGAACCCGAAAGCGCGTTCCGGGAGAGGTGCGCGTGTCTGGGAGGATTTAAAACAGATCTTGGAGAACGACGGGATCGATTTTGAAGCCCGATGCACGGAGTATGCGGGACAGGCGGAGGAGTTTGCGGCGGAAATGACAGCAGACGGAGAGGAGCATCTGATCGTTGCGCTGGGCGGAGACGGTACGGTGAATGAGGTGATCAATGGGATATTGGACTGCAGCAAAGTTGTGTTCGGATATATTCCGACCGGATCCGGCAATGATTTTACACGTGCGCTGAAGATCCCGACCGATCCGCAGAAAGCGTGGGAAAGTATACGGCGGCGTGCGCAGGAGCGGAAAATGGATCTCGGGGTGATCGAATGCGGCGAAAAGCAGTATCGGTTTGCGGTGAGTGCAGGGATCGGTTTCGATGCGGCGGTATGTCATCAGGTCAATCGTTCCAAACTAAAAAAGATATTGAACAAAGTCGGACTGGGAAAACTGACTTATCTGGGCGTTGCGTTGAACCAGATGATCCGGGAACCGATCTGTACATCGGAAATCCTGATCGACGGAAAACAGAAGAAACGGTTTGAAAGGACATTTTTTGCGGCGGTTATGAACCACCCGTATGAGGGCGGCGGATTCCGGTTTTGTCCGGATGCACGGATCGACGACGGGCTTTTGGATGTGATCGTCATTTCGGGGATCTCAAAATGGAAAATCTTGTTCTGCCTGCCGACGGCGTTCAAGGGGAAACATACCAAATTCCGGGGGATCGATCTGTTTCAGTGCCGGGAAGCCGCGATTCATTTTGAAAAAGCGGCGCCGATACATACAGACGGAGAGACCGTGGAGATCGAACAGGAAATGGGCGCGCATCTGCTTCCTGTTCAGATCCGCGTGATCGTTCCGTAAAGTGTGGAAGAAGAGTTTCGCGGACGATCTGAAAAATTGTTAAGCTTTTATGAACCTCCTTGTTGTTGGTATGAAATCGTGTTATAATCGGAAACAGTTAAATTGACAGGTGAACAGGGGGAGCAGGATTTGACTGATCGGTATGAGATCGATTTCGCCTCAAGGGAGTGTAAAAGATGAGCAAAAAGAAGAGGATTGCGGAGCTTTTGAAGAAGTATAAGCATGCATGGGTGTTTAGTTATATCCTGTTATATGTACCGTGGTTTTTGTATCTGGAGAGTCAGGTGACGGAGAATTATTATGTGATCCATTCATGGATCGATGAGAAGATCCCGTTTGTCGAGTACTTTATCGTGCCCTATCTGCTGTGGTTTGTATTTATCGCTGTGGTTTTTCTGTATTTTTTCTTTACGGATGTGGACGGATTTTACAAACTTGCGAAGCTAAGCTTTATCGGGATGACGATCTTTTTGATCATTTCGACACTTGTGCCGAATGGTCTGGAACTCCGCCCGCATTTTTTCGCAAGAGACAATGTGTTTGTAGACATGGTGAGGATGCTTTATCAGGCGGATACGCCGACGAATGTATTTCCGAGCCTGCATGTGTTTAACTCTCTTGCGGCGTGCATTGCAATTTATAACAGCGAGACATTGCAGAAACACCGCGTGATCAGCTGGGCGTCTTATGTTCTGGCAGGGCTGATCATCCTGGCGACGATGTTTTTGAAACAACATTCGATCTACGATGTGATCGCCGCGTTTGTGCTGGCATATGCATTGTATCAGGTTGTATATGTAACGGAACACAAGAAAGTTCCGAAGCTGGAGCAGCAGAAGAAGAGTACTGTATTCAGCAAATAAAAAGGGAAATGAAAAAGGACACAGAAGTGTGAGGAGGAACATGTTATGGGAAAGATTATGTTGACGGGAGACAGACCGACGGGGAGACTGCATGTCGGACACTATGTCGGTTCTCTGCGTCGGAGAGTGGAACTTCAGAATACAGGGGATTTTGACGATATTTTCATTATGATCGCGGATGCGCAGGCGTTGACGGACAATGCCGACAATCCGGAGAAAGTACGCCAGAATATCATTGAGGTTGCGCTGGACTATCTTGCGTGCGGTCTGGATCCGGAGAAATCCACGCTGTTTATCCAGTCGCAGATTCCGGAACTTTGCGAATTGTCGTTCTACTATATGAATCTGGTGACGGTATCGCGTCTGCAGCGGAATCCGACGGTGAAATCAGAGATCCAGATGCGTAATTTTGAAGCGAGCATCCCGGTCGGATTCTTTACATATCCGATCAGTCAGGCGGCGGATATCACCGCGTTTAAGGCGACGACGGTTCCGGTAGGGGAAGATCAGCTTCCGATGCTGGAGCAGACAAAAGAGATCGTAAGAAAATTTAATTCTGTATATGGCGATACATTGGTTGAGCCGGAGATCCTGCTTCCGGAGAATCAGGCGTGTCTGCGTCTTCCGGGAATTGACGGAAAGGCGAAGATGAGCAAGTCGCTCGGCAACTGTATTTATCTGTCGGAAGAACCGGATGAGATCCAGAAGAAAGTGTTCAGTATGTTTACCGATCCGACTCATATTAAAGTATCGGATCCGGGCAAACTGGAGGGCAATACCGTATTTACTTATCTGGATGCATTCTGCAGACCGGAGCATTTTGAGGAGTTTCTCCCGGAATACCAGTCGCTGCAGGAATTGAAAGATCATTATCAGCGTGGCGGTCTCGGCGATATGAAAGTAAAGCGCTTCCTCAACAATGTTCTGCAGACTGAGTTGGAACCAATCCGGAATCGCAGAAAAGAATATCAGAAAGATATTCCGTATGTATATGAGATCCTGCGCAAGGGAAGTGAAAAAGCCGAGGCGGTTGCGGCGAAGACTTTACAGGATGTAAAAGCAGCGATGAAGATCAACTACTTTGACGATCAGGAATTGATCAACAGTCAGGTGGAGAAGTTTCGTTAATATGTGAATAACTAAGAAAAATGAGAGGGCAGATGTGGAAAACGTCTGCTCTTTTCGATTGCATGAGAGCGATTACGGCGGACAGCGGGCGGAAAAGGGATAGAATATAGGCGAAGCAGTCGGTAGCGGATCGTTTGTTGTATAGGCGACGAGCCAAAGTCCGGCTTGCCCGAGACCTTGGCGACTGCTTACGATCCCGGAATGTGCCTTTTGGCACTTCCGGTGATTCGAATGAAAGGAAACAAAAAAGCCTGTGGGAGACCACAGGCTTAACGTGCGCGAGAAGATTCGAACTCCCGACCTTCTGGTCCGTAGCCAGACGCTCTATCCAGCTGAGCTACGCGCACATGTTTGAGTCTCGCTCAAAGCAAGTATTAGTATAATGGTTTTGTACAAAGATGTCAATAGTTTTTTTGAAAAAAGTAAAAAATCGTGCTTTAGTGAATTGTGCTTTCAGTGCTTTCAGTGCTTTCCAATCCCGGAATGTGCCTTTTGGCACTTCCGGTGATTGAAATGAAAGACTGCGTCAGTGCACAATGGTGAGCTGGTGATCAAGGCTGGCGATACAGATGCCTTGGGATACCGTCCACCACAACCGGAGAAACGTCTCCCTGGATCAGCGGACGTACATAGCTGATGAAATCTTCGGTTACATAGTCGCCCTCTTCATTGACCCAGCTTCGCGGAACAAGCTTCTCGTCATTTGCAATTTTGTGCACATCTTTGACTTCCGTGCTTGCCTGATAAGGATCGTCGGATAATCTCTGTAGTACGACCATCTTTCCGGAGTCTCCCTCGTCAGCGGCTTTGACAGCGGCTCCGCCTACCTGATAAGCTTCCAGAATATCCACGCGTGAAGAACAGTGGGAGGCTGCACGCTGCAGGGTACTTAATTCGATCGCGCGCGTTTTGCAGCCAATCTCTCCGGCTATGTAACTCGCAAGGTAGTTTGCGGTTCCGGAGAGCTGTTTGTGTCCGAATGCATCGACAAAATCAATGCTCTGTCCGAGTTCGCATACATATCTTCCGTCAGCAAGCCGGATCCCCTCGGATACGGCGACAACTACGGATGATTTCTTTGCCAGAAGATCACGTACTTTTTCACCGAATTTTTCCACATCAAATGGAAGTTCCGGAAGATAAATGAGATCCGGACCGGTACAGTCTTCCCCTTGTGCGAGCGCGGCGGCGCCGGTCAGCCACCCGGCATTACGTCCCATGATCTCCACAATGGAAACAAGACCTTTGCTGTATTCCAGTGAGAAACTGTCGCGGATGATCTCCTTGACCGAAGTACCGATATATTTGGCGGCGCTTCCGTATCCTGGTGTATGGTCGGTCAGCGCCAGATCGTTGTCAATAGTTTTCGGACAGCCGACAAAACGGGTCGGGAAACCGGTTACGATGGCATAATCCGATAACTTCTTGATCGTGTCCATGGAATCATTACCGCCGATATAAATAAAGGCTTCAATATTTAACTTTTCCAGAATCTCAAAAATCTTATCGTATACTGCCCGGTCTTCATGGATTTCCGGAAGTTTATAACGACAGGAGCCGAGAAAGGCTGCCGGAGTCCGCTTTAAAAGCTCTGTATCCAGATCGGACGTAATGTACTCTGAGAGATCGATATAACGTTCCTGCAGCAGCCCCTGGATCCCGTGCAGCATACCGTATACCTTGCCCGCACCGCGGTCCCGGGCAGTGCGGTATACTCCTGCGAGGCTTGAGTTGATAGCGGCGGTTGGACCGCCGGATTGTCCTACGATAACATTTCCTTTCATGTTGATACCTCCGAATCGCTCATATTTTGCAATGTGTCATATCCATATTTTAGTGCATAATAACTAATTTGTAAACGATAAAAATAATATAATAGATAAAATGCACAAAAACACTTGCGTAAAGAGAAAGAATCGTGTATGATACAACTATTCTGATAACAAATCTGAAAAATCTACTTTCAAGATCGCTTCTGATCAGATTTTCAGTGCAGAGAAAAAGAATGGCATGTTTAAAAACGAAAGAGAGGAGTGTTTAAATCGGCTGCGGAAAATTATGAAATCATACGTTTTATGGAACATGGGAACCGGTGGCATCCGGCGATGGATTGTGTTCAGGGAGAACTTTTGATCGATCGGGTCAGACGGTGTCCGGAAGTGGAAAAAGAGGAGGTGTTTGGATGGATCAGACAGCTTGCACAGCAGTTGGAGCGCTTTCATCGATGCCGGAGCGGGCAGTGCTATCGTTATGTGAATCCGTACAGTGTGATGATCACACGGGACGGACAGATCATGCTTCTGGATCTGGATGCACAGAGTAATGCGTTTGTGTTAAAGAATATGCAAAAGAGGGCGATGCGCAATCATTTTGTGAAACCACTGCTCCACATCAGAGATCATACACGATTGTTTGCGGATTTTTACGGATTTGGGAAGACGGTACAGTTTCTGATGGCGAGTACGATTCCCGATCCGCCGTTGACACGCTGTGAAAGCCGGAAACTTTATCGGATAACGGAAAAATGTCTCAGCGAAGATCCGAAGCGGGTTTATCAGGAATTCGGACAGATCCAGAGAGATCTGCCTGTTGTGAGGAATCCGGGTGACAGGCGGAAAATACGTGGAATAGCAGTGTCTGCATGTGTTTTATTTCTTGCGGCAGGGAGTGTGATGTACCGGACACTGGCTGAGCGGGAGGAACGCGGGGAGAGAATGCAGTCCCGGATGGAACTGGTGAATGCGGAAGACGGGAGCAGTCAGAGTGTAAATTCGGCGGAGACAGACAACGTGGGAAAAGCAGGCGTGGAAAACGCAGACATGGAAAAAAATACTGCGGAACAGTCGGCGGAAAGTACAGTGGGAGAGCGTGCGGGAGATGCCGTGCAAAATAGTGCCGGATTGGACAGGCAGGTAGCGGCGGCGTTGGGAGAGCAGCTTGCATTTCAGACGTCGGAGGGCAATCGGGAGGTGATTCGATGCGGAGAAAATATCAAACGAGAAGTTCTGCGCTGTCTGGGAGAGGCATATATCAGAGAAAAACAGACGGAACAGGCATTGGATGTGTACCGGGAATTATGCCGTACCGAGACGGACACGGAACGTTTAAGGGAAATATATATGAAGCGTATTCAATTAGAAGAGGAATGCGGCGACAGCCAGGCGACTCTCGAAACGGGGCGGGAGGCCTCTTCACGATTTGCGGAGTCCAAGGAGATCCAGACGGCATATTTGAAAACAATTTATCAGTGTGAGACGGTGAAAAAGGAAGAACGACAACAAGAAGCGAAAAATCTGGTGCAAAGATATCCGTTTTTGAAAGAAACAGAATCCTACATACAACTGGAGGAAAAGTTTCATTTGCTGGGAAATACAGAAGAGAGTACCGGGAAAGAGGCTCAGGAAAATACAGAACAGGGGAAAGAAGTTCAGGAAAATACAGAGCAGGAGAACATCGCACAGGAGAATCCTGCGCCGGAAAGCGCACCACAGGAAGAAACGACGCCTGCGGAGAACGGATCGGTCAAGACAGAAGATCCGGCAGCCTGACGCAGGCTGCCGGAGAAGTGAACGCTATTTTAGAAAATGTCGGAGAAGATGCGCGTAAGATTTCCGATAGGGCTGATAGCGGAATGGAAGATCGATCCAGGTCTTTTTATCCACGATACTTTTCATATGAGAAAAGGTCAGGAATCCAGCTTTTCCGTGATAAGATCCCATTCCGCTTTCACCGAACCCGCCGAAGCCCATTTCACTGGTGGCAAGGTGAATGATCGTATCGTTGATGCATCCGCCGCCGAATCCGCAGAGCGTCATGACTCTGCGGGCGGCGCTTCGGTTTTGGGAGAAGAGATAAAGCGCCAGCGGGTGCTGCATGGAGTTGATCTTTCGGATCGCCTCATCCAGAGTATCAAAGGTTACGATGGGGAGAAGCGGACCGAAGATTTCTTCCTGCATAACGGGATCATCGAAAGTCGCCGGAGAAAGTAAAGTCGGTTCGATTTTGAGGAGAGCGCGATCCGTGTTTCCGCCGAAAATCGTTTTTTCGGGATCGATCAGCTCCTGAATCCGGTCAAAATGTTTTTCACTGATCATATTTCCGTAATTTGGATTCGAAAGCGGATGCTTTCCGAATTGCTTTCGGATCTGGAGTTTTAGTTCTGAAGTCAGAGCATCTCTGACCTTGGTATCGCAGTAAATATAATCCGGTGCGACACAGGTTTGTCCGCAGTTTAAGAATTTGCCGAACACGATGCGTCTGGCAGCCAGTTTTAAATCTGCGGTGGCATCGACGATGCAGGGACTTTTGCCGCCCAATTCCAGTGTGACCGGTGTGAGATGTTCAGCAGCGCGTCGCATGACTTCTTTTCCGACAGCCTGACTTCCGGTAAAGAAAATATAATCAAAATGTTCATTTAAAAGGCAGGTATTCTCAGCGCGCCCTCCGGTAACGACGGATACATAGGACTTGTCAAAACATTCGGACAGCAGCTTTTGGATGATCCCGCTTGTGGCGGGCGAATAGGCACTTGGCTTTACGACGGCAGTATTTCCGGCCGCGATCGCATCGACAAGAGGATCGATGGTCAAAAGAAACGGATAGTTCCATGGACTCATGATCAATGTAACACCATACGGAGATGGTTTCCGAAAACTACGGGATGCAAATTGCGCCAATGGCGTGCGTACAGCTTTTTCTTTTGCAAAGGAGCGGATGTGACGGAGCATATAGCTGATCTCGCTTAAAGTAAGACCGACCTCGCACATATAGCTCTCAAAGGGACTTTTTCCCAGATCGCGGCGGAGCGCGGCGTTGATTTCCGGCTCATATTTTTGAATAGCACATTGTAAATTTTTTAAGGCGGCAATTCTTGTGTCAACGGACTGTGTTTTGCCGCTGAAGAAAAAACGCCGCTGTGTGGTTACGATCGAATGGATTTCCTGTTGATTCATGAGAACCTCCTTAGATGAAAAAACATATTTTCTTTATCATACGGCATATCTGACGGATTCGCAAGCGGGCGCAGGAATAGACTGACGTAGATGTGCTCGAGGGGAGAAACATACACAATTGTGAAGAAGATGTCAGGCGGAAAACGATGCCTGGAGTGAGAAAATATCCCGGAAAAGGGAGGATGCCAGGTAGCTGATCTCTCGGCCCCTGGCATGTATTATGAAAAAGTTTTTTCGAAAAAAGAATAATTGTCTTAATCAAGGTATCAAATAGTTTTTATTTGATAATGTTAGTATATGGAGAAGAAATGAAGAAAACGTGTTTTAAAGATGAAAGAATTTTGAAAGATAAATGAATAAAATGTGAACGGAAAAGTATAGAAAAATTTAAGAAACTGTTTCTTGGAATACATTTCGTAATATGCTATCCTAACGGTAAAGCAAGTAGAATGGATTGCTGGAATAAATCAGAAAAAGATAAGATCAGGAGGAATAGTTGATGACGAAAGAGACATTTTTGTCACAGCTTGGCAGCGCGCTTTCGGGCAATATGGACAGTGGAAAAGTAAATGAAAACCTGCGTTATTACAGTGAGTATATATCGGGGGAAGTGCAGGGAGGAAAGACGGAAGAAGAAGTTCTTCAGATGCTTGGAGATCCGTGGATCCTTGCACGGACACTGATCGATGCGGATAATGGCACAGATCGGGAGACAGTATATGAGGCCGGCGGAACTTATGAGAATCAAAGTGCCGGACGGAATCGGAATGGAGACGCCGGAGGAACTTCATACGGCGGAAAAGAACAGGAGAGCGGAAAATGGTGGAAGAAACTGCTGCTAGTCCTGTTTATTATCATGATCGTGCTGCTTGTTTTTGCGATCATCAGCGGAGTGATCCGTATTTTTGCACCATTTGTACTTCCGATATTGCTTGTGATTCTTGTGATACGGATATTGAAAGGAAAACGGCGATAAGATGAAGAGAAAAACCAGTGAAATGAACGTGGAATGAACGGTGGGAATATCGGATAGAAATCTGTACTTGACAAAAAGTAAAAGACCGATGGGGGAGCCATCGGTCTTTTGAGGGGAGTATAAATAATTAATAAGGGGTTGTAGAAAGCATCCTTTCTACATGCATTAGTATAATATATTGAATTGGAAAAAGCAAGCAAAAAATAAAAAATGTGCAGAAAGTGCAGAAAGGAAGTCAAATTTAAATGAAACGAAGAGAACGGGGAAGCTGTGAAAGCTGTACATACTATATATATGATGAGGATTGTGGAGCATATATCTGCGATATGGATATGGACGAAGATGAATATATCCGGCTTGTATCGGATTCGCATTATCAATGTCCGTATTACAGAAACGGAGACGAGTATGCGGTAGTACGTCATCAGATGTAAGAATGTATAATATCTGAAGAATCGAGACACAATACGAGTGTACCAAAAAAATTCAGGAGGGATACACTCATGGCAAAGAATGTAAAAAACACAAATATGAACAACACAAATTCTAACGAAGCAAACAGCAATGCATATTCTTCTTATGCAGATACGCAGAGCAGAAATGCCGGAAACAATGCAGGTTCTCAGAATAAGAATGTGAATAAGAATGCGAACAAAAACAGCAGAAACAGCAGTGATAAAAACTGTGGAAGAAACAGCAGCAGAAATTCTGCAGATGAATCCAACAACTATTAAGGATTGAGAAAAAACGGTTAAAAACAGTTTCAGGAAGATCAGGGGTGCGGTAAAGTTCAACTTTACTACACCCCTGATTTATAGTAAAATAGTAAAAGAACTGCCAAAAGGCAACAAATAATGAGGTTTGGATTTATGAAATATATAGAGTTGATTGCACCTTGTCATTTCGGTTTAGAATCTGTTTTGAAAAGGGAGATTTTAGATCTCGGATATGAGATTTCCAAGGTGGAAGATGGAAGAGTGACATTTTTAGGTGATGCGGAAGCGATATGCAGAGCCAATATTTTTCTGCGGACGGCGGAGCGGATCCTGTTGAAAGTCGGAGAATTCAGAGCGGTTACATTTGAGGAATTGTTTGAGAAGACAAAAGCGCTTGCCTGGGAAGCATATGTTCCTGCAAACGGAAAGTTCTGGGTTACAAAAGCAGCTTCGGTTAAAAGTAAATTATTCAGTCCGTCCGATATTCAGTCGATCATGAAAAAAGCAATGGTGGAACGGCTGAAGAAAGTATATCATCAGGAATGGTTTCCGGAGGATGGCGCTTCTTATCCGGTGCGTGTATTTTTGATGAAAGACGTGGTGACGATCGGGATCGATACGTCAGGAGTATCTTTACATAAGAGAGGATATCGGCAGTTGTCGAGCAAAGCGCCGATCACAGAGACGCTGGCAGCGGCGCTGATCATGCTTACTCCGTGGAGAAGAGACAGGATTCTGGTGGATCCGTTTTGCGGAAGCGGCACATTTCCGATCGAGGCTGCGATGATGGCGGCTAATATCGCACCGGGAATGAACCGCAGTTTTACAGCGGAGCAGTGGACGAATCTGATTCCGCGGAAATTATGGTATGAAAGTGTGGAAGAGGCGTCAGATCTGATGGAGGATCAGATTGAAGTTGACATTCAGGGGTACGATATAGACGGGGACGTTGTAAAGGCGGCGAGACAGAATGCTGCAGATGCAGGTGTCGATCACCTGATCCATTTCCAACAGCGTCCGATAAGTCAGCTTCGGCATCCAAAGAAATATGGTTTTATCATTACAAATCCGCCATACGGAGAGCGATTGGAGGAGCGGGAGGCGCTTCCGGAACTTTACCGGACGTTTGGTGAAAGTTTTCGGAGGCTGGAAGACTGGTCGGCATATATGATCACCAGTTATGATGAAGCGGAGAGATATTTTGGAAGAAAAGCGGACAAAAACAGAAAGATCTATAACGGAATGATCAAGACGTATTTTTATCAGTTTATGGGACCGAAGCCGCCGAGAAGACAGTAGTCGTCGATCGAAGAGAACAGAGGATGCGAAAGATGGAAAAGAGAATTGTATTTGCAACGGGAAATGAAAACAAAATGGTTGAAATCCGGATGATCTTAAGTGATCTGGGGCTTCCGGTCTATTCGATGAAAGAAGCCGGTGTGGACGTGGAAATTATAGAAGACGGGATCTCATTTGAAGAAAATGCAGAGATCAAGGCGCGGGCTGTTGCGCGTGTTTTGACAAATGATATTGTTCTTGCGGATGATTCCGGGCTGGAGATCGATTATCTGGACGGTGCGCCGGGAATCTACTCGGCAAGATTTGCGGGAGAAGATACATCTTATGATATAAAAAACAGGATACTCCTTGATAAATTAGAGGGAGTACCGGATGAAGAGCGAACTGCCCGGTTTGTCTGTGCTATCTCAGCTGTTTTTCCGGATGGAACATCGGAGACGGTGCGCGGAACGATCGAGGGGCGTATTGCATATGAAATCCAGGGAGAAAATGGATTTGGTTATGATCCGATCTTTTATGTGCCTGAGTATGGCTGCACGACAGCAGAAATGCCGCCGGAGCAGAAGAATGAACTGAGTCATCGGGGAAATGCGCTTCGTGCGATACGGAAGATCATGGAAGATAAAATGCGGGAAAGAGAAAATGCATAAAATCAGAAATGTACGGGGCAAAAGGAAATAATATGAGAGTTTTGATTGTAAGTGATACACATGGAAGACATCAGAATCTGGACCGGGCGCTGGAGGCGGCTGGTCCGATTGATTTATTCGTGCATCTGGGAGATGTAGAGGGCGGAGAATACTATATCAATGCAGTTGTGCCTTGTGAAAAGCATATCGTCAGAGGAAATAATGATTTTTTCTCAGATCTTCCCAGAGAAGAGGAGTTTTATATCGGAGAGAAAAAAGTGTTCATCACGCACGGAAATAATTATTATGTCTCCCTTGGTCCGGAACAGATCCGCGAAGAGGGGGTGGCACGCGGAGCAGATATTGTAATGTATGGACATACGCACCGACCGTATCTGGATCAGCAGACAGATATTACTGTGTTGAATCCGGGAAGCCTTTCCTATCCAAGGCAGGAGGGGAGAAAAGGCAGTTATATGATCATGGAATTATCAGAGGGAGGGCGCCCTCGTTTTCGGACTTATTATTTGGATTAGAATGGAGCGAAAAGGAATCAAAATATTTGAAATCGCGCAGGAAAAAGTAGTGGATTTTCTCGAAAAAGCCCGTAAAATGGGCACTTAGAAGAAAAATACAAAAAAGGTGAATTGAAAAAGTGAATTCCACTTTGTAAGATTAAATTCCATTTTGAAGAAGTAAATTCTACCTCAATACAGAAAAATTCAGATTTTATATATGAAATACCCAAAATCAGAGTTAAAATACAAGTAAAAGCTGTGGTTTTGGGTATTTTATTGCATGCCGAGCGGAAGTCGAATTTACGGTTGATTTTTGGGAAGGAGTAAATTCCACCTCTGGGGGATTCTGCGATGATGTCTGTAATAAATTCCTGCCCAGCTTTTTTGATGTTGTTTTAGTAGTTGCTTTTAACAGTTATTTTAATAATCCAGGACTTAGGATGATCTCATCCGCAGGAATTTTTTGCAGATGGAATGCATCCAGAAGTTTTTTACCGTATTGAAATTCAAATATTTCATATGGACTCTTATTCCCAAGCTTCTTTCTTGCATAGGAATTGATATGACTCATCATCAGGTCAATCTGTTCCTGCGTATATTGACCAATATCTGTGCCTTTTGGAATGATTCGCCGAATCATCTCGTGGTTGTTTTCACAGCTGCCTTTTTGATATGGAGCACTGGCATTGCAATAGAACATTTTTGTACGGGGATTTCCTTGCGTATCGAATTCGATGGCAGAAGGATTGGAAAATTCACTCCCGTTGTCTGCTAATAGAACAGGGAAGAGTTCTATAAAAATGTCAGGTCCCAGTTCCAGGTAAAGACGGTTGAAAATATCAATTACTGACTGAGAATCATTATGTGGTCTGAGAAACGCAAGCTGTAATCCCTGTTCTACGAAATGGATGGTAAGCAGAACGGCTCCTCCTTTGATACCTTCTACAGAATCAATCTGTCGGACAGAAAAATCCGGATGTTCTTCAATATATGCTTGAAAACAAGAAAAATCACGTCCCAGTCGACAGGCTTTGTCAACTTTGAGACTTTTTGAAACATTTTTTCTTGGGCGCATCCGGACAGTCCGTGGCATATCAATGTTTCTGGCAGAGAACAGCCCATTGTTTACATAAGCGTACAACGTTCTTTCAGATTTCATGAGTTCATCCGCATGATGGATGGCGATGTGATGAAGAGACTGTCCTTTTCTCAAAAGAGGAGAGACAACGTCATCCATCTGTTTGAGCTCACTTTCGGAAAGAGCGAAACCGGACCGGGATTCACTTCTTACCAATTCATACTCTTTTTGAGCATAGGTAGCCCTGTACAGATGTTTTTCCAAGGAGCACCTGCTGCGTTCTGGGCAACCGTTACAAACATAAGGTGGTTTTGAAAGTTTTGGACAGATATACTTTTCGTAGAGGATACAGGATGAGGAACATTTTCCACAAGACCAACAAAAGCGGTTTTTGCGGGAGGAACATTCCTGACACACCATCTGCGCGGAGCATTTATGTTGAAGAGCCAGGATACAATCATTAAAAGATCTGCCATAAGCACCGCTCTTTTCAAAAGAGATATGATTTTTTATTTCTTTAGAGATGGTAGTACAATCCTTGTTTAATAATCTGCCGATGGCTTTAAAACTTTCACCTTCGTTCAGCATGGTTTCAATGATAATTCTGGAATCAAGAGTTAAATGTTTTTGTTTATTCATAGGTACTTCCTTCCTGCCGGGAGGAAACAGACATATTTATAGAGAGTTTAACAGATATTTGGGAAAGATTAAATTCCACTGTTAAGTGAAGGGGAATTTGTAAGATTAAATTCCATATGAGGGTGGAATTTAAGTTTGCAATCGAGTTGTACGACAACCTACGTTGCGTAGAATAAATCATAAAATTGACAAATATCTTTTTTCGGTATATACTTCTGAAAGTAGATGCGATGAGGAATGTTTTATACAGTAACTCTTAATCAAAAGTCCGGTGAAAGTCCGGCACAGTTGTTGTGAGTGCAGAAGCATAAGTCAGCGGAGGTCGTTTCTGAAAATTGAAACTTTTTGTGGATATGATGTGGTAAAAGTGTCATATCTGAACAAGGGAAATGGGTGTAAATCCCATACGGAACCGCCGCTGTAAATGTTTGATTTATATCTGTTGGTGAAAGCCGGTCATTGGGGAATTCCCTGAGAAGGCAAGATATAAATTATTGCACTGCATAAAAAGCATGAGTCAGAAGACCTACAAAAAGTGTGTATGATATTGCGACGCAGAAATACGGCTGTGGCAGTTTGCCATGGCTTTTTTTACTTTATAGGAAAGTTCGACTTTCATCGAACTTTTGAATGGAAATAGCTTGTACAAAGACTGGCATAGGAAATAGACGGTTTAGGCTTAGAAGATATAAAAACCTTCTTCGCCGAAATCGTCATCATCCAGATCATCAAATTCGTGTAAGAAATAATCCATATCCAAAAGATCATCATCGCTCATGTCGCGGACTTCGTTAGAAGTCATGCCCTCTGGAGGATTTTTGATATATTGTTGCCGAAGTTCCTTTGCAAGTTCTGGCTCAGTGATTCGTTTGATAGTAATCGCCTCCATTTCTGTATCAGATACGTTGATTGTATCATGTAACAGGAGACTGTGGAAGAAAAGAAAGAGAAGCAGGCGAACGACATCGATGCTTTCGCATAACCTTTTCATATAATTCATGCAAAGGAACAGGTTTGTGATTGAAATATAACTCAAGGAAAAGCATGGTTGTACCACAAGAAGGGCATCTTAATGGATCATATCCAAAGGAGAGAAGGATAGATTCACGCCAACGATTAAAGGAAAGAAGTATTTTATGCTTTTCTCTAGAGATAGCCCTGTAAAGAGATTTGTCAGATTTACGATGTCTGGCATAAATTCCATAATAACGGATCATTTTAAAATGTTTTTCTGGGATGTGCTGCGTAAGCCGTGCCATGAAATCCAGAACAGGGATGGTCTCGCTGATCAGTTTTCCATCTTCATGGCGATTGTAATGAAAAGTAACAAATTCCCCATCGTAAGAATCAATGCGGGATGTTGCAATGACGGGTCTGCCAAGATAGCGACCGATGTATTTGATTACTTGAGAAGGTTTACATTTATTGGGCATAGCTCGAACGTAAAAACCATTTTTATGATCATGGTAGATAGAAGATTTTAGTTTTTTGAAAGAGTCGCCAATTTTTAAATGTAACTCGTTCAACAGAGCGGTTTGGAAAGAATCACGTAAAAATCTATAGTTGAAATGTTTTTTGTGACGCCAATAAAGCGAATTTCCAACGCCGCCTTCTGAAATAAGACAATGGATATGTGGATTCCATTTTAAATCTCTGCCAAAAGTATGAAGTACACAGATAAAGCCGGGAGTAAAGAGCTCTGATTTGTTATCTTTATGGAACATACGAGTGACAACACTATTAACAGCAGAGAAAAGACAGCCCAAAAGAGAGCGGTCATTTAAAAACAGAGGACGTAGTTCTCTGGCAATGGTAAAGACACAGTGTCGATGCTGGACGTTGATAATCTTAAAGGACATAGAGGTAGTTCTATCAATGGAATACATGTTACCGCAGGTAGGACAAAAGCGAGAATGACAACGGAAAGGAACATATTTGAAATTTCCGCAGGAAGGGCAGGCATACATGGCACCACCAAAAGAAGAATCCCCACAATTAATCATTTTTTCTACATTTTCGATGACGGAGTCACGAGGATGTTGAATATAAATCATTTCCTCAAAATGGTCTTTAAAAATCTTTTGTAAAATATTCATAAGATTATTATGAGGGAAAATAAGAAAAAAAGAAACCCCTAATCCCTCAAGATTGAGGGGTAGGGGAGTTGAAGTGTCGAAGACACTTTTTTACTTTGAATCACTTTACTGTTAGGTGTTAGTAAAAAATGACACCTAATCAATAACGAGTTGCGAATAAACGTCCGTATCTTGAAAAAATAGATTATTTATGGTATGATGTTAATCGAGTAACTGTAACCAGAAGAAGCGGAGAATACAAAGGAGAGTTACAGATGAGAATAAGCTATAATAAACTTCAAAAACTTATGATTGATAATCAGATGAAAAGACAGGATTTAATGCGTGCAGCGGAGATTTCATCATCTGTTGCGACGAAGTTGAATAAGAACGAAACAGTATCTCTTGATGTTCTGATGAGAATTTGTAAAGTGTTCCATTGCGATATTGGAGATATATGTGAAGTTATATTAGACGAATAAAAGGAACATAGCTTTCAGTCAAAAATAAAATGGGATATTAAAAGGTTTAATGTCCACCAAAAGGGTGAATTAGATGGTAGAAGAAACATATAGTGCAGGATTGATTTCCCAATCATTCTGGTTTGTTGAAATGAAGAAGGTTATCAAGCTGATTGATGCTGGAAAGTCCGAAGAAGAAATTAAAAAAATGTGTATAGACGAAAATCTTTTTGGCGCGGCAAAAGAGTATCGAGCCAAAAGGATATATGGATACATTTGGAACAGAGCAAAAAGACTGGATAAGACACTGATTGACTTGTTTTGTACTTCTGACTTGGCAACCCAGAAGGTAATCAATTTGATTGCCATTCTCAGGTCAGACCGATTGTTCTTTGAATTTATGTTTGAAGTGTATCGAGAAAAAAATATACTTAGTATTCCGATAATCGAAGATGCAGATGTAAATATTTTTTTCAAGAATAAAGAAATTCAAAGTGAAGATATTGCAGCTTGGACAGATGGTACAAAACGCAGGCTTCGCTCAATATATTTTAACTATTTGACAGATGCGAACCTTTTAACGGTTGTTGAGAAGAAGAAAACAATAACGCCACCAATTCTTGATATTGCTTTAGAGCGTTATCTTGAAGCGTGTGGAGATGGTGCAATGGTTAAGGCAATTACGGGGGTGGACTAAATGATGTCGCTTGACGAACGATTAGATAAAGCAGAAGAAATGATACAAAAACCCTCGTTTAGAGAGAACAAAGGGTTAGGAAATGAAGTTGGGTACTATATCTTTGATTATCCGGCTGAAAAGGAATTGTATATCCGTGAGAGGATAGAATACATCAAGAAAAAAAGTGAAAACTCAGATGATGATTTCAAAGTTGTAGTGTTTGACCTTTACGACATTATGATTGATATTCTTATCAAAAAAGGATATTTAGAAAAGTGTTATCAGTTTGAAAAGACAAAAGGCTTTGAGAGAGTGTCAAAATCCATCAGCAATATGTTGAGGATAACATCATCAGACAGTCTGATAGTGAATCATATCAGGGATAATACACCGGAGAAAGCAGTTGTGTTTATTACTGGTATTGGAAAGTGCTATCCGATATTGCGTTCACATACGGTACTGAATAATTTACATCAGGTCATAGATAATGTTCCGGTAGTGCTGTTTTATCCGGGCAATTATGACGGTCAGGAACTGGTGTTGTTTGGAGAGATAAAGGACGATAACTATTACAGAGCGTTCAAGCTCGTGGATTAAGAGGAGAGGGAATATGATTATCAAGAATATGTTTTCAAAGCCTATTGACAGAGATATTAAAGGCGTAATCAAAGTTGGACAGGATGACGATGCAAATATTAAGCAGGAGCTTGAAGAATATGTAGTGACAAGAGAACTTCAGAAGCATTTTTCTGATTTCTTTGCGAGCTATAAGAGAGGAATTACCGGAAATACAGACAAGATGGGCGTGTGGATTTCCGGCTTCTTTGGAAGTGGTAAATCTCACTTCCTGAAGATTTTATCCTATCTCCTTGAAAATAAAGAAGTTGGCGGTAAGAAAGCGATTGATTACTTCGTAGATGATAATAAAATTTCTGACCAGATGGTACTTGCAGATATGAAACTGGCAGGTACGATTCCGACGGATGTTGTCCTTTTTAATATTGACTCTAAAAGTGAAGTGAATGGTAAGCAGTCTAAGGTTGCCATTGTTTCCGTATTGCAGAATGTGTTCAATGAAATGCAGGGATTTAGTGGCTCTAATCCGTTCCTTGCAGATTTGGAACGCAAATTGACAGAAGAAGGAAAGTACAATTTATTCAAAGAAAAATTTGAAGATAGCTTTGGTTCTGCTTGGGAGGAATCACGCAGCGACTTTGATTTCATTCAGGACGATGTGGTAGAAGTCCTTGATGAGATTGGATTTATGAGCATAGAAGCCGGTAGAAACTGGTGTGAGAAAGCTACCGGAGAATATACATATAAGGTTGAGGATTTCGCCAGACTTGTTAAGAAATATCTTGATAAAAAAGAGAGCAATCATCATATCGTATTCCTGATTGATGAGATTGGACAGTACATAGGCGATGATTCCAAACTGATGCTGAATCTTCAGACCGTAACAGAAGATTTGGGTACTGCTTGCGGCGGTAAGGCTTGGATTATCGTAACAAGTCAGCAGGATATTGATTCGATTACAAAAACAAAAGGAAATGACTTCTCAAAGATTCAGGGACGTTTTGATACCAGGCTTTCTCTTTCATCTGCCAATGTTGATGAAGTAATCAAAAAGAGAATCCTTGAAAAGAACGAAGCAGGAAAACAAACTCTTACCTTACTTTATGATGATAAGGCGACAGTCATCAAAAACCTCATTCTGTTCAACGATGGTGTTGAAAAGAAATTATATTCAGACAGAGTAAATTTTGCGGACATCTATCCGTTTATTCCATATCAATTTAATTTACTTGGAAGTGTTCTGACTTCCATTCGTACTCACGGTGCATCTGGTAAGCATCTGGCAGAAGGCGAGCGTTCTATGCTTGCATTGTTTAAAGAATCTGCCGTAAAAGTTATGAACGATGAGCCGGGAACGATTGTGCCATTTAATATGTTCTATGACGCCCTTGAGCAATTCCTTGACCATTCTCATAAGGGTGTTATTTCCCGTGCCTTAGATAATGAGTATCTGAATCCGAATCACGAAAAAGAATGCTTTGATGTTAATGTACTGAAAACACTCTTTATGATTAAGTACGTTAAGGAAATCAAAGTAAATATTGAGAATATCACAAGTCTTATGGTATCGAATGTAAATGATGACCGTATGGCACTTGCACAGCAGGTAGAGGACGCATTAAAACGCCTTGTTCGTCAGACGTTGGTTCAGAAGAACGGGGATATTTATGTATTCCTGACAGATGAGGAGCAGGAAATCAACAGGGCGATTGAATCACAGAATGTAGATTCCGGAGAAGTCATTGCAAAGGTATCCGAGATGATTTTTGATGGTCTTTACGATGAAAAGAAGTATCGCTATCCTGCATTCAACGGAAGATATGCGTTTGCTTTTAATCAGGTTGTTGATGATAAACCATATAAGGCAAATCAGAATAATGACATCACATTGAAAATCCTTACTCCGAACAGCGATGAGCGAGCAGATGAAACAACAATGAGAATTCTGTCCGGTCAGTCAAGTTGCGTACTTGTAGTATTGCCTGACGACAGAACATTTCTTGATGAAATCCGTTCTGCTTTGCAGATAGAAAAATTTATCCGCTTTGATGCAACAAATGCAGTTACACAGTTTGAAAGCATTAAGGAAGCTAAGAAAGTGGAAATGCGTGAGAGAAACGGTGCTGCAAAGTTATTCCTTTCAGAAAGTTTGAAGAATGCAGAAATCTATGTGAATGGCGATAAAATTCAGAGTGGAGCAAAGGAAATTGCTTCCAAGATAAATGATGCCCTCGGCAAGCTAGTTTCAACTGTTTATCATAAGTTGTCTTATATTGATATGGCAATGAGTGAGTCGGATATTCGCACATTATTTAAGAATAATGGACAGCAGCTCACACTTGCAGGTACAAATACTGTAAAGAATGAATTGGCTTTGCACGATGTGAATGACTATATTGCATTGAACACACAGCGTCACATGAAAACTTCTATGAAGTCCATTCTGGAACGTTTCTTGAAAGCACCGTATGGTTTTGTAGAAGCTGATGTACAGTGGCTTGTTGCTAAGTTGTTCAAAGACGGCGAAATTGCAATGTTCGTTAATAACGATGCAGTTACATTGCTTTCAAAGACTCCGGAAGAAATTATCCGTTATCTGACACGCAAAGAGTTTAATGAAAAGCTGATGACAGAGAAGCGTGTAAAAGCGAATGAAAAGCAGAAGAAATCTGTCCGTACAGTAATGAAAGAACTCTTTAATGTTACTTCGGCAAGTGATGATGACGATGCGATTATGAGAAGTTTTCTTGGTTATGCATCAAATCTGAAGAATGACCTTGAAAAATTGGATATTCACTATGCGACACAGCCTGCATATCCGGGCAAACAGCTTATTGCTTCTGGAAAAAAGCTGATGGCTGATGTTCTGCAAATGAAATATTCCAATGAGTTCTTTGCAGGTATTGACAATAAAAAAGATGATTTTCTCGATTTTGCTGAGGATTATGAGCCTGTTAAGAAGTTCTTTGGGGGAGAACAAAAGGGTATATTTGATAAAGCTCTGAAGCTGATGAAGATTTATGATGACAGTAAGACATTCATTGTAAATAGTGAGATTGAAACAGTTGTTGCGGACATCAAGTCTATTTTGAAGAAATCTGTTCCTTATTCAGAAATCTTTAAATTACCGGAGTTATTGGACACGTTTATCAATCTTTATAGCAAACTTCTTAACGAAATGCAGAAGCCAATAGATAATGCTATTCAGGAAGCAAGACAGCGTGTCTTTGAAGAACTGCAAAACAAAAAATGCCACGATAAATTGGCTGATAAATATGTAAATCTGTTCAGAGAAATCAGTGACAAGGCAACGAGCTGTAACAATGTGGCTACATTGCAAAATATCAAAGTGGAAGCAGACGCACTCAAAGTCCGCTGTCTGAATGAGATTGAAAAAGAAGAAGCGAAAATCATTGCAGCAGAACAGCCTGCTCACGTTGCAGAAACCGGTAACTACGGAGGAGAAACGATTGCTCCGGCTACACCTGCTCCAAAGGTAAAGAGAAAGAAAACAGTCAGCATTAAATCCATCAACAATGCGACAACTTGGCAGCTTGAGAGTGAATCAGATGTTAAGAAGTACATTGCAGAACTTGAAAAAAAACTGATGAATACTTTGGAAGAAGATACGATTATCAATATTGAGTTCTAAGGAGGAATGACTTTGAACGAAAAAATAATTGAAATTATGAAACAGGATATAAAACGATGTGCGGAACATAATACAAATACAGGGTCATATAATTTGCTTCAAACCCTAATCGCAAAGTACAATGGTCTTTTTCCCGGATTTTCAAGTGATTTTAAATTTTCAAGTCGTGCATCTACAATCGGACACGAAGCTGATTATCGACCTGAAATCAATGCGGTTAAAGAAAAGCTTGAGCTATTGATAATTACAGAACAAAATAAAGACCCTTTGTTCAGATTCAAGGAAATGTTGACAAAGGATATAGAAATATTAGAAAACTCTTTGAATGACAAGACTGCTGAAGAGGAAAAGAAAAAACTGTATAGAACGATAACTGCAAAATATCATCCTTATGTTCCAAAACTTGGAGAAGGCTTATACTCTTATTTTGCTGAACAAGGCTTTTACGATGAAGTGGAAGGCTCTTCTTTGGATTATAACCTGCAACAGATATACAACAAATTATGTGCATTTAAGGCTTTGAATTATCCGGGATTAGATGCAGTTGCAACGAGTAGTCCTAATACAGTTGTTAATATCACAAATAACAATGAAAATAAAAACACTATGAATGTAACGTTTGATTCTGTCAGAAAGACGATTGACTCGATGACATCACTGCCAGAAGAAGATATAGAGGAAATCAAAGATAAGATTTCTGTGTTGGAAGAAATTGTTAATTCAAAAGAAAGTAAGAGCAAAAAATGGTCTAAGGCGAAAGACATTATCAAATGGGTAGCAGACAAGGGTGTCGATGTCGGCATTGCATTATTGCCATTGATTTTGAAAATCGGGTAATGGAGGAGCAAGATGAATAAAACAGCAATAAGAAAATTTGCAGAGTGGGCAAGAGAAAAGCTCATTGAAGATATTAAATATAAAGCCGGAACAGTTGGTATTACAGAGAATGGGATTGCTGAGAAATTACCACAATCAACAAGTGATACGTATTTCTATGATGTAGGTACAAAGGATTATATGAAAATCTCCGGTATTGAAATTAAACAGAGAGATGCTCTTGTAAAAGCAATTCAGACAAAAGAACGCAGCTATAAGAGTTATCAGGAAGCGTTTGAAAATGTGATTGAAGAAGTTGCATATACTTGGTTCAATCGTTTGATTGCGATCCGTTTTATGGAAGTCAATGATTATTTGCCTTCCGGTGTTCGTGTGCTTTCTTCCGAGAATAAGGCAAAAAAAGAACCTGATTTAGTAACAACACCGTTTGATACCGACTTGGAATTTACATCTTATGAGCAGGACAGAATTATCCAGTTAAAAGATGATAATAAATTGGACGAATTATTCCGTATGCTTTTTATTAAGCAGTGCAATAAGCTTCACGATGTTTTACCGGAGCTGTTTGAAAAGACAGATGATTATTCGGAATTACTTCTTACAATTTCGTTTACAGACCCAGAGGGGATAATTCATCATCTTATCAATGATATTGAAGATGTCGATTTCCGCATTAACGATGAAATGTACACTGAAGACGGGAAAATAAAAGCTGATGGTCAGGTCGAGATTATTGGTTGGCTGTATCAGTATTATATTTCAAAGAAACACGACGAGATTGTGAATATCTATAAAGGAACAGTAAAGAAAGCGGATATTCCGGCAGCGACACAGTTGTTTACAACAGATTGGGTTGTTCGTTATATGGTGGATAACTCTTTGGGAAGATATTGGATTGAAAGAAATCCACAGAGTAAGTTAGCTGAAAAACTGGAATTTTTCGTTACACCTAAAAACGGAGAAATCCAGTGTGTCGATGAAAAAATCAATCCGACTGATTTAACCTTTTTCGACCCTTGTATGGGTAGTGGACATATTCTTGTTTATGCATTTGATGTGCTTATGGAAATCTACCGTGAAGTTGGATATTCCGACAGAGATGCGGCATTAAGTATTGTGGAAAATAACCTTTTCGGTATGGATATTGATAAGCGTGCATATCAGTTGGCGTATTTTGCAGTAATGATGAAAGCTCGCAGTTATAATCGTCGTGCATTGACAAAAGGTATATCCAATAACCTTGCAGTTGTTGAGGAAAGTAATTCTATTGATAAATTTACTTGTAATGGTTTAACAACGGATAGTGAACAGAATAAAATTGGCGAATACTTAGTTGAAGCGTACAGGGACGCACAGGAAATCGGTACATTACAGACGATTGAAAAGAAAGATTACAAGGGATTTGTAGAATATTTAAACAATGTCGAGCGTAGTGCAGGGCAGATAGACCTTTTCTCAACGGCTTGGTTAAACGATACACTTCCGCAGATGTTACAACTTGCAAAACAGGCTGAAATTATGAGTAATAAGTATGCAGTTGTTTGTACAAATCCGCCATATATGAATAAGTTGGAAGGACAGTTAAAGAAGTTTGTGGTTGATAATTACAAGGCATATTCCGGAGATTTGTTCAGTGTATTTATTTACCGTAATTTTGATTACTGCAAAGTAGATGGATACTCTGCTTTTATGACACCGTTCGTATGGATGTTTATTAAAACGTATGAAGCTTTGAGAACATATATCATTGATACAAAGGCGATTACTACTTTAGTGCAGATGGAATACTCTGCCTTTGAAGAAGCAACGGTTCCAATATGTTCATTTGTTTTAAAAAATGGTAAAGCAACAGAGAAAGCGTTGTGCTTCAGACTGTCTGATTTTAAAGGCGGAATGGAGGTTCAGAAGCAAAAAGTTTTAGAAGCAATTGATAATAAAAATTGTGGGTATTTTTATGAAGCTGAACAATCTAATTTTTTAAAAATCCCAGGAGCTACGATTGCGTATTGGTTGAGCGATACAATGTTTAAAATTTTTGATGAATCAAAAACTTTATCGGAAGTTGCTAAGCCTCGACAAGGCTTGGCTACATCTGATAATGACCGTTTTTTGAAATTATGGTTTGAAATCGAGTTAGAAAAAATAGGGTTTGATATTGCAAATATTGATGATAGGAGAAAATTTAATTATAAATGGTTTCCTTGTACAAAAGGTGGGGCTTTTAGAAGATGGTACGGTAATAATACTTATGTGGTTAATTGGGAAAATGATGGGATTGAAATGAAGGAGTATGCAGCGACTCTTTATAAAAATTACACAAGAACTATAAAAAACATTCCGTTTTATTTTAAAAAGGGACTAACATGGTCTACTATTTCATCAGGACTTTTTTCACTTAGGTATGTTCCGACAGGTTTCATTTTTGAAACAAAAGGTGCCATGTGTTATGTAGATGATGAAAATATATATTCTGTTTTAGCACTTTACAATACGAAGGTAATGCAAAAATTTTTACAGGTGATATCACCTACGCTTGATTACCACGAAGGCTCATTAGGAAGAACACCTATATTATTAGGTTGCAGCAATAATGTTACCGAACTATCTAGGCAAAATATTGAATTATGTAAATATGATTGGGATGTATTTGAAACATCTTGGGATTTCAAAAAGCATCCATTACTATGTTATGAATTAGATAAATTGTCAACAGCTTTTGAAGTGTGGACAAAAGAATGTGATGAACGTTTTAATCAGCTTAAAACTAATGAAGAAGAACTTAATCGCATTTTTATTGACATCTATGGATTGCAGAATGAATTGACACCGGAAGTAGAAGATAAAGATATTACGGTTCGTCAGGCTGATTTACAGAGAGATATTAAGAGTTTAATTTCTTATGCGGTTGGTTGTATGTTTGGACGTTATTCTCTTGATGAAGATGGACTTGCTTATGCAGGTGGAGAATGGGATAACGGCAAATATGATACGTTTATTCCAGATGAGGATAACTGCATTCCAATTACAGACGAGGAATATTTTGAAGATGATATTGTTGGTCTGTTTTGTGCTTGGCTGAAAAAGGTTTATGGAGAAGATACACTTGAAGAAAATCTTGATTTTATTGCTAATGCTCTTGGCAATAAAGGTAAAACAAGCCGTGAAGTAATCAGGAATTATTTTCTGACAGATTTTATCAAAGACCATATTAAGACTTACCAGAAACGCCCGATTTACTGGCTTTTTGACAGCGGTAAGCAGAATGGGTTTAAGGCTCTTGTTTATATGCACCGTTGGAACGCAGATACTATTGGTAATGTACGAGTTGAGTATCTGCATCGTATTCAGCGTGTGTATGAAAAAGAGATTATCCGTATGCAGGAAATTATAGACAACAGCCATGATAACAAGGAAATTTCCAATGCCACAAAGCGTAAGGAAAAGCTCCAGAAACAGATTAAGGAAACCAAAGACTATGATGCTAAAATAGCCCACTTGGCTCTTTCTCGTATCGACATCGACCTTGATGATGGCGTAAAAGTCAATTACGAAAAAGTCCAAACCGCCGATGGAAAGAAAATGCAGATTTTAGCGAAGATATAGGAGGGTAAAACTATGGCATTTGACTTGAAAACATTTCAAAAAGAATTGGCACAGCAAAAAGTTTATGATACTTGGCAGTATGTAAATAGTTTGAGAGAAATGCTTACATATATGAATATGTCATGTGAGCTTTTGGATAAAGTATATACTCAACGTGGAATTAAATTGGAAGAAAAAGAACAGGAAATACTGCGAAAAGCTGTAGAAACAGGAAAGGCATCTGTTTGTGAAAGTGATTTACACTGTACAGACCTTGATATTGCAGGATTAACTATTGATGATGGTCTTTTCCTACAGAAAACAACAATGGAATTTTTCCATTATGCAAGAATGTGTTCGGATATTCTTTTTCAAATAATTAACGCAGCTCTTTTAGGAGATAGTTCTTTTGCGGTTGATGATAGAGGAATGATTGGAAAGGTCAATACTGCGATAGAAAACAATTCTAATTTTGCTACATTAAAATCATTGCTTGATTCCAACAAAAATGATGATACATTTAAGTATATTCAGGCTTTTGATAATTATATTAAACATATAAAAACTGTACTTGTAACTGTAAAGAGTAGCTTTATGCTTGGAAATAATAATGAATTTATTATTCAAGAATTTATCAACAGTGGTATTACATATCCGGCACAAGATGCAATTACTATTGTGAAAAAGGCTAATAAATATATTAACGATACAGTTGAAGCAATTTTAACTGAAGTACAGAATCAGTTACCTAATTGTGTTGATAACAGTCAGAGAATTCATAATATCAGTTTTAAATTTGTGGCAAAACAGCTTGAAAAAGGTATTCAAGGCGATTATATGTCATTTTTTATAGATGTAGAAAATGATATAAGTGAACTACCAACTGAAATAAAAGTGCTTCCTTTAATTATTAAACCGAATGACGATATATATAGTTTTGACTTTAGGTTCAAAAAAATATTTATCAGGAAAAAGGGAACAGATGAAGATGGCATTATTGGTTGTGCCGAAATAAAAAACGGTTTTGATACAAATGAATTTTATAGAATATTTACAGTTCGTTCCTGCGATATAACGGAGTATTATTCTTATATTTCTAAATTTACTCAGGAATATTCCAATATTACAGTTAATTTTGCAGCAATGGAGGGTTCTACAATTATCTATCAAGACTAATTAGTGGAGATAACAGTTATGGCAGAACTAAACTTAAAACAGATTACAGACAAATTAAATAGTGAGTTTGCAAGTGATGTCCGTAAACTTGTGTTTTGGTATGATGCCAATGCGGAGTTTCAGGAGGATATTGACAGCATTGAACTGGAAAATGCAAAGGTTCTGCATCTTGAGCCGGACAACCAGTTCTATATCAAATATTTCTTGGAACGAGAGGATACGACAACCAATTACCTTGTGTACGCTCCTTTTGCAAAACCGAGTATAAGGGATAATCATCTTGCAGATACAATTCGATATTCCAAAGAATTTTTTGCTGACCGTGCTTCTTTGCTTACACTTGATTTGGGTATTGATGAACGGTACAAGCCAGTTATTCAGCATTATATTAAATTCTTTGCGAATAAAGACAGAACGCAGAAATTCTATGATTTGGAAATAGAGAACTTCAATAGAAGTACGATTGAAGTTGCCTTGATGAGCGTTCTTTGCAAGGATAAGACAGCTTCTTTTGAAGAAGTGCTGCGTTCAATTTTGACAGACGATGGCTTGCAGGATAACAAATATCTGGCTGAGTTTGAGAAGTATAATTTGCTTTCTGCATTCTGGCAGCAGGCAGATGTGGCATTTGGATATAATGACCCGAAGCCAACACTTGAAAAACTCGTTATCACGATGTTTGTTACTTATGCGGCTAAGAGTATTCATACGGATATGCCGCAGGCTTGGAAACCATTTATTTCTTATAAATTTGGTAATATCATTGCGTTTATGGATAACCTGATGAACAGTTATCTGTATGGTACACGTTTTGATGAGATTTCAGAGATTATCTATAATGCAATCAACGGTAAGAGTTATCTTGAGAAGATGGAAGTGGAAACACTTGTAGATTGCAATATCTTTGCAGGTGTTGATGAACTGCTGATTAGTTGGATTATCGGTAGACTTGAGAATGAGGATATAGGAGCAAAGCTGAATGGAAAGACGATTCCGGAGCTTTGTGTAGAACGCAGGAAGCAACATTTTGGAAAGAACTTCCGCAGCGAGTATTTCATTCTTCAAAATGCCTTTGATATGCTTGCTGAAGGTAAGTATCAGCCAGTCAGCGGTATCAAAAACATGGTTAAGAAATATACGGAGTCAACCTATAAGATTGACCGTTATTATAGATACTTCTATTTTTACTTTGATAAATTGGAAGATACCACACAGTTTGAAAAAATCAGGGAACTGGTTGAGAATATTTATACGAATGAGTATCTGAACCGGATTACAGTGAACTGGAACAATGAGCTTGCAGACGCAGATGGGGAAACAGGACTTACGTTGCAGAGGGATTTCTTTGCAAGACATATCAATTACTCAAAGGATAGAGTGGTAGTTATTATATCCGATGCACTCCGCTATGAGGTTGCACATACGTTGTTTGAAAAAATGCAGGCAGATGAGAAGTGCAATGCTTCTATCGGAGCAATGCAAGGCGTTCTTCCATCTTATACACCGTTAGGTATGGCTTCCCTGCTTCCGCATAAGACGATTGAGTACAGTCCGTCTTATGATGTACTGGTAGACGGAAAAGCGTGCAGTTCCACGGAGCAGAGGGAAGCTATTCTGAAAGAGTATAAAATAAGCAGTAAGTGCGTTCAGTTCGATTCAATGAAAACAATGAAGCAGGCAGACCTTCGTTCTATCTTTACCGGACTGGACGTTGTGTATATTTATCATAACCAGATAGATGCCCGTGGAGATAAAGCGGCTTCTGAAAATGAAGTGTTTACCGCCTGCGAAGAAGCAATCGAAGAAATTTATACTTTGATAAAGAGGATTGCATCGCAGGCAAATACCTATCATTTTATTGTGACGGCAGACCACGGATTTATTTATAAGAGAGATAAAATTCAGGCAACGGATAAGATTGCCGGAGCTGCTTCAAAATCAAACAGCGTTGGACAGCGTTATTCCATATCTGACGAAGAAATCAATGTAGACGGTGTTTGCCATACAACGGTTGGTAAGGTGCTTGGTAGTGTCGATGAGCGTATTGTATCGTTCCCTCTTGCTTCAGATATTTTCAAGGTTGCAGGAGCTGGACAGAATTATGTTCATGGCGGTTGCTCTCCGCAGGAAATGCTTGTACCAATGATTGATGTGAAAGTAGATAAGGGCAAAAAGGAAACAAGTCTTGCAGAGATTGCTCTTGTAAGCCTGACTTCAAAGATTACAAATCTTATCACGACACTGGATTTTGTTCAGACAGAGCCGGTAAGTGATGTTGTGAAAGAAACAAGTTACCGAGTATATTTCATTTCTGATAGTAACGAGAAGATTTCTAATGAGAATATTGTTATTGCAGATAAGAAAGATAAAGATACGACGAAGCGTATGTTCAGACTCCGCTTTAACTTTAAGAACAAGAAATACGATAAATCACAGAAATACTACTTGGTTGCTTATGACGATAAGAATGATATAGAAGTTCTTCGTCACGAGATTATTATGGATATTGCATTTGCCGATGATTTTGGATTCTTCGGGTAATATCTGAATTGCTCTTGTAAGCCTGACTTCAAAGATTACAAATCTTATCACGACACTGGATTTTGTTCAGACAGAGCCGGTAAGTGATGTTGTGAAAGAAACAAGTTACCGAGTATATTTCATTTCTGATAGTAACGAGAAGATTTCTAATGAGAATATTGTTATTGCAGATAAGAAAGATAAAGATACGACGAAGCGTATGTTCAGACTCCGCTTTAACTTTAAGAACAAGAAATACGATAAATCACAGAAATACTACTTGGTTGCTTATGACGATAAGAATGATATAGAAGTTCTTCGTCACGAGATTATTATGGATATTGCATTTGCCGATGATTTTGGATTCTTCGGGTAATATCTGAAAAGGGGGTATCGCCTTATGGGAAGATGGGGCTTTTCTGATGCCTTAGCCTTTGCAGTTGCAATGACTGTTCGGGATATGAGCAGAGAGAAAGAGAAAAGACTGATTAAAACACAGAAGTTTTATCAGGAATGTTATGAAAAGATAGCCAGTGATAGTGAACGGGCATTCAATATTGTATCAAAAGTTGTAACAAAGGCGTCACGCCGATATATTCCGAACGAGATAGCTTCGGGCAGTACCTACCTTGCGTTATATGCGTTTGCTCTTGTCATTGAAAGACAGGGCAGAGTGACAAAAGAGCAGAGTAAAATCATTAGGATTTACTTCAATAATATGAGCTTTCCATTTTCGGAGAGTGCATATTTAAGTGCAGCGAGAACCGGAGGAGAGGTTGGCAATTTCCGAAATGTCATATCCATAAGTAAGAGTTATGCAGGTGGCTTTTGGGTCAACTTCTTCCGGGCATTATACAAGTCCGGAACGCAGAAAGATTTGCAGGATATGATTGATTATACGACGTCAATCATTATGCGGTTTTCGATTCTTGGAAATCCTGACAGTAACATTTCCAATGCAATATGTCAGAACTTTATTGACAGCGTAAATTATCAGATTAACCAAGTGCGTGAGATTTCCATTAAGGAAGTGGATTGGCTTGGTGTGATACCGATAGAAGACCGTTTGGAAGAAATGAAGTTTTTCTATGAGGATTTGATTGACAGGTCAAACATTACAAACGACATTTCAAAAGAAGAATTGCTTCCGTATTTGGAACTTCAGATTTTGAATTGTATCTGCGATGTTGTAATGATGACGAAACAGCCAAAGTCCGTGAAACTGAGAATGATGAATGATGCCGTCAGACTTTCAGGCATACATACTGGTGTAACACCGGAACAATATGTAAGAGAGATTGCTAACAATACGGAGATGGGGCAGTTTTATAAAACAATGTTTTCGTCAGGTGATCCATTGGGCTCATTTTGGCTTGTGATTTTTACAATGGGTGGACAGCTCTATGGAACGGACGCAACTGATGAACCGATTGGAATTGTCAATAATATTTTTTCTATCCTGATTCAGATTGAGAATTATCTTGATGAAAAGTATAATTTCTTAGGAAAAGACAGCATAGCGAAAGAATATATGTTGCATATCATCGAGCAGCTTGCCGATAAGTGCGATGAGGAGGATTAGATTATAATGGATAACATTGAAAAAGATATAGCTCAGGGCTATGCCGATTTTGCAGATGATGAAGGAAGCATAGAAGAAGTAAAAACAGAGGAAAATATTGTAACAGAGAATAGCACATCATTTAGCTTTGAAGAAACCACCAATTTTTCTGAGATGAGTGATATAAACAGAAAGCTCCGTACTTATTTTGATGGAAAGATTGTCCGTAAGGATTTGACGAAATCCATCAAAGAGGGTGCGAATGTTCCGGTTTATGTGCTTGAATTTTTACTTGGACAGTATTGCAGTTCTGATGACCCATCTATCATCGAAGAAGGTGTGGCGAATGTAAAAAGAATACTGGCAGACAATTATGTACGACCAGACGAAGCACAGAAAATCCTTTCATTGCTTCGTCAGAGGGGAAGTCATACCGTTATTGATAAGATTACGGTCAATCTGAATATTAAAAAAGATACTTATGAAGCAGAGTTTTCTAACCTTGGAATTAAAGCAATTCCGATTAGCGAAGATTATCCGAGTAAATTTGACCGCCTGCTTTGTGGCGGTATATGGTGTATTGTTCAGCTTGAATATGAATACATAGAGGAAGACAAGAATGCTTCTCCTATCCATATCCGTAAATTGACACCTATTCAGATGCCACACGTTGACATCAATGAGCTGAAGCAAGGAAGAAAAGCATTTACAAAAGATGAATGGATAAGCGTAATGCTCCGTTCTATCGGTATGGAACCGGATACACTGACCGAAAGGGAAAAGTGGTTGCTTCTTGCCCGTATGTTACCGCTTGTAGAAAATAATTTTAATTTGTGTGAACTCGGACCGAGAAGTACAGGTAAATCTCATTTGTACAAAGAAATTTCACCGAACAGTATTCTTGTTTCCGGTGGTCAGACAACAGTAGCAAATCTGTTCTACAATATGGCAAGAAAGACAGTTGGTCTTGTCGGTTTGTGGGATTGTGTCGCTTTTGATGAGGTTGCAGGTATCAATTTCAAAGATAAAGACGGTATCCAGATAATGAAAGACTACATGGCTTCTGGTTCTTTTGCTCGTGGAAAAGAGGAAAAATCTGCTTCTGCATCAATGGTATTTGTGGGTAATATCAATCAGAGTGTTGATGTGCTGTTGAAAACATCAAGTCTGTTTGCTCCGTTTCCGCCGGAAATGGGAACAGATACAGCGTTCCTTGACCGTATGCACTGCTATATTCCGGGTTGGGAAATTCCAAAATTCAGACCGCAGCATTTTACAAATGATTATGGATTTATCAGTGATTATCTTGCAGAGTTTATCAGAGAACTTCGAAAAGAACAGTATGGCGATGCTTTGGATAAATACTTCCGCCTTGGAAAGAACTTAAATCAGCGTGATACGATTGCAGTCAGAAAGATGGTCGGTGGATTTATCAAGCTGCTTTATCCTGATGGAGAATATACAAAAGAAGAACTGGAAGAAGTTTTAAAGATTTCTCTTGAGATGCGTCGCAGAGTAAAAGAGCAGTTAAAGAAACTTGGTGGTATGGAGTTTTATGATGTTAATTTCTCATACATTGATAATGAAACATTTGAGGAATTCTATGTGTCTGTACCAGAGCAGGGCGGTGGAAAGTTGATTCCGGAAGGAATGTGTAATCCAGGACAAGTCTATACCGTGGCTCAGGGTAAAACAGGTATGCTTGGTGTATTCCGTTTGGAATCTCAGATGATGCCGGGTAATGGAAAATTTGAGCGTTCAGGTCTTGGTTCTGATGGAAAATGCAAAGAAGCAACGAACACGGCATTTAATTTTCTGAAAGCCAATTCTAACCGTATCAGTGGCTCTATCAGTACGACGACAAAGGATTATATCATCAATTACCAAGACTTGCAGGGCATTGGTATGACAGACAAATTGGCATTGCCAACACTGATTGCTTTATCTTCAGTGGCATTAGGTAAACCTGTTGCAAGCAGTCTTGCGGTTCTTGGAGAAATCAGTATTGCAGGAACACTTATCAAAGTTGATGAACTTGCAAACAGCTTGCAGGTATGTTTGGACAGTGGGGCAAAGAAAGTTTTGCTCCCTATCGTATCAGCAGCAGACATTGGAGCAGTTCCATCGGATTTAATCGGTTGCTTTAATCTGATTTTCTATTCCAGTGCGGAAGATGCAGTATATAAGGCATTGGGTGTGGAATAAAAGACAATGCGATGATAGATTTTAAATTGTGCAGACGGTCTGCACAATTAGGAAAGGAAGGCTATGGAAACAAAGCCAAGGATTTTATATTTACAAAAAATTTTAATGGAAAGAACCGATGAAGAAAATCCTCTTTCCACAACACAGTTAATCAATGTACTGAATGATGAATACGGAATATCTGCACATAGAACGACGGTCACAAAGGACATTGCTGCACTTCAGGAGTTTGGAATGGACATTGTTACTATCCATTCTACTCAGAGCAAATACTTTGTAGCCAGCCGTAAGTTTGAATTGCCGGAACTGAAACTGCTGATAGATGCAGTAGAGTCATCGAAGTTTATTACAAAAAAGAAAAGCGAAACTCTGATTGAGAAGATACATACGATGACCAGTCCTGGGCAGGTGGCAAAGCTGAAGCGTAATAACTATGTGGTCAATCGCATTAAGCCGGATAATGAACAGATATATTACATCATCGACGCTATAAATGACGCCATCAATGCAGGCAAGCAGATTTCTTTCCAGTATTATGATTATACTGGATTAAAGAAAAAGGTTCTGAAGAACAAGGGCGAAGTGTATAAGTTCAGTCCGTATAAACTTCTCTGGTGTGGGGACTATTATTATGTTCTCGGATATTCTGAGAAGAAAAGCAAGGTTATCAATTTCAGGGTAGACCGTATTGCTTCCAAGCCGGAGATACTGGATAAGGATATTATTCCTGTGCCTGATGATTTTGATATTGAGAATTACACAAAAGAAGTATTCTTTATGTTCTCAGGCGAGAAAGTCCTTGTAGATTTACGGTGTGATAACAGTCTGATGAAAACAATGGTTGACCGTTTCGGAG